>Ga0310786_10004457_pt1 | contig 19511 bp, 9 predicted proteins | sample AusTroGonzalo_MG_FD_203881 | JGI IMG/M metagenome (GOLD analysis project Ga0310786, IMG submission 203881) | Bovine rumen microbial communities from tropical cattle in Woodstock, Queensland, Australia - Gonzalo_03 (v2) (version 2) | ecosystem: Host-associated > Mammals > Digestive system >... | reverse complement strand
ATTGATATTCATCTGTTTTGGCATTATATTTATTAGTTAACCTTTTGCCACCTGCTGTTGAGGAAAGAACTATGGCCTTCTATTACGACGAACCTTCCCACACCTTCAGCGAATATCTGCTAGTCCCCGGCTATTCTGGTGCCGACTGCATCCCTGCGAATGTCAGCCTGAAGACGCCGGTGGTCAAATTCCGCCGAGGGAAGACGCCGGAACTGACGATGAACATCCCGCTGGTCTCGGCCATCATGCAGGCCGTCTCCGACGACAGGATGGCCGTCGCCCTGGCCAAGGAAGGCGGAATCTCCTTCATCTACGGCAACCAGACCATTGCCAGCCAGGCGGAGATGGTCAGGCGCGTCAAGAACTACAAGGCCGGCTTCGTCACCTCCGATTCCAATCTGCGCCCCGAATCCTTCCTGGCCGATGTTCTCCGCCTGAAACTGGAGAAAGGCCATTCCACGATTGCCGTGACAGACGACGGTACTCCGCACGGAGTGCTCAAGGGGCTCATCACCAGCCGAGACTACCGGGCCGACGAGCAGGACACCACTCTGACCTGCGCCCAGATCATGACGCCCATCGAACGTCTCATCACGGCTCAGGAAGGTATTTCCCTCCAGAAGGCGTACAGCCTCATCTGGGAGCACAAGATTAATACTCTGCCAATTATTGACAAAGACGGACATCTTGTGGCCTTCGTCTTCCGCAAGGACTATGACCAGCACAAGGAAAATCCTCTGGAACTGGTCGATTCCCATCATCGCTTCATCGTCGGAGCCGGCATCAACACTCGCGATTTCGCCGAGCGCGTCCCCGCCCTGGTGGACGCAGGCGTGGACATCCTCTGCATCGATTCCAGCGAAGGCTTCACGGAATGGCAGGCGCGCGTCATTGCCTTCATTCGGGAAAAATACGGCGACACCGTGAAGATTGGCGCGGGCAACGTCGTTGACCGCGACGGCTTCCTCTTCCTGGCGGAAGCGGGGGCGGACTTCGTGAAAATCGGCATCGGTGGCGGCTCCATCTGCATCACCCGCGAGACAAAGGGCATTGGCCGCGGGCAGGCCACGGCCGTCATCGAGGTCGCGAAGGCACGTGACGAATATTTCCAGAAAACAGGCGTGTATGTCCCCATCTGCTCCGACGGTGGCATTGTCCATGACTACCACATCACTCTGGCTCTGGCCATGGGCGCCGATTTCTGCATGCTGGGGCGCTATTTCTCGCGCTTCGACGAAAGCCCCACGCAGAAGGTATTCATCAACGGCAACTACATGAAGGAATATTGGGGAGAAGGCAGTGCCCGCGCGCGGAACTGGCAACGCTACGACCTGGGCGGCAAGCAGAAACTCTCCTTCGTGGAAGGCGTTGACAGTTATGTTCCCTACGCAGGCCCCCTGCACGACAACCTGGGAATAACCCTCGCCAAAATCCGCTCCACAATGTGCAACTGCGGTGCCTTGAGCATCAGCGAACTCCAGCAGAAGGCGAAACTGACGCTGGTCAGCAGTGTCTCCCTCGTCGAAGGCGGAGCCCACGACGTCCTGGTCAAGGACAATATCAATCACCCCCACGGGATGTAATTGGCTCGGGAGGGCGCGGCTCCGTCCGCGCCGTCGTCGCCCGTGGAAAAGCCCCGGGAGGGCGCGGCTCCTTGTCACGCCGTAGCATTAGCGAAGGCGGACGTCCGTGCCGTCGTCTGTGGATAAGTGCCCGGAAGGGGCGAGCTGCTCGACCCTTCTCGAAACCGCCTATTTTTCGCAGAATCACGGCATTATTGTCCTGAGCAACTTGCACCACCTTTATGCATTGACTACATTATGCTATCACAAATTAGGCACCCCCACAACAACCCCAAGGAGAACTCATGCGTTTGCTGAAGACATTGCTGGTACTGGTGGCCGTTGGCCTGTCGGTTTCATTGCTGGCCAAAGAACGGGAGAAGGCATATTATCTGATTGACGAGCGCACCCAGTTTCCGGTCTTGAGTTGCCCCGTGCAACCGAACTGGCTGATAGGCGGCAAGGCGACCTGGACAACCGACATCACTACGCCGGTCAACTGGTACGTCTGGACGCTCTCGCCTGACCAGCGAGTCAAACTGATGTTCTCGTCCCTGACGGTGCTGGGCTCGTCCGGACGCATCCAGCAGGTACCGTTTTTGCAGAATCCGACCATGCTGGCCAGCAATCTGCTGACAACTGTCCAGCGCGACCACGGGCTGTCCAACCTGCGCATAGCCGATGCGCATTTCAACAACCGCGAGGCACCCCGCGACCTGATTGAATCGCGCCTGCGGCAGGCCCGGGAGCATGGCATCACGCCGACGAATTTCCTGTTCACCGAACTGTTCATCCGCTATGAGGGGCAGCGCGGCGGGCAAAATTACACCGCCATCCTGTCCATCCCGATGCTGGCGACGGAAAACCGCCCCGGCATGGGTTTCACCACCGTGGTGGAATTGCTGATGCCGACCTCGTTCAGTTGCCCCCAGGGACAGGAGAAGGACACACAGCAACGGCTGGAAAAACTGGTAACATCCGTCCAGATGAATCCCAATTTCACCGCCGTGGTCAACCGCGTCGCCTCCCAGCGTACGCAGAACTGGCTGCGCGTGCAGAACGAAATCCGCTCGGAACAACTGGGGCTGGCCTCCTCAACCTCCCAGACGCTTGACCGCGTGCGCGACAAGTGGTCGGAATACATCCGCGACGTCGATACAACTTCCAATCCCAATACGGGAGAAAAGATGTTCATCGACAGCCACTACGACCATGCCTGGATCAACAGTGACAACGAAATCATCTACCACAACAGTGGCTTCAACACCCCCAACGCCAGCACCGCCACCTTCGACCCCAACAGCAACGCCCTGTTCAACCAGACGAACTGGAAGCAGTTGAAATAACCGGCGGCAACAAATATTTGCGGAGCGGAGAAGCCGTGCCATCCCGGGCGATTTCCCACGGGCACATTGGCCGAGCATCCTCCTTCGCCAAGGCTACGGAGGACAAGGACGCTCGGCCCTACCAGATGCCTTTCCACGCCGGCGAAGGGTCTCGCCGCCCAACCAGTCGGGCACGACGGCGGCGAAGGGTCTCGCCGCCCTACCGGTCTGATGCGCGATAGTCCTTTTGTTCGCCCCTTACGAGATTTTCCTGCGATTATTACGCCAGCAAGCCTCTGTTTCTGTCCTCGAAAATCTTGTCGCTGGCAAATTCGTCAAAGGCGTTGTTTGCGAGCAAATCAGAGTACATTTCGCTGCCGTCAGACCCGAACAGCAGGTCGATTTTATCCTGGGACACGCCGGAAACGCGAACCGAGTTATTGCCGTCGGTGTAGGTCAGGGTTTTCGCATCCCATTTATCCTCATCACCCTTGTCGAACCAAAGCGTGACCTTGCCGCCGTCGAATTGTTCCACAGTGTCATTTCCCCATTCGCCGCCGAAGACGAAGATGTCCTGCCCGCCGCCACCGTGCAGCCTGTCATTGCCGCGTCCGCCGGCGAGAACATCGTCGCCCCGCCCGCCGACCAGGCGGTCGTCTCCAGCGTCACCGAACAGCCTGTTGCTGCCGGAATTGGCCCAGAGGACATCGTTGCCGTCGCCGCCGTGCACTTTAACCCCTCCGCCGACATACTCGAACCGCTGACTTGTCAAGTCTACGAGGTCGTCGCCCGCGCCAGCACGAATTTCACCTATCTTGGCCAGGCGCGCCTGCGCCTCCTGGTTCTCTGGAAACGCAGAATAGATGTCGTCAATGAACAAGGCGTCGCCGTTGGCATCGTCGGTTAACAGCAGGATACTGGCATCATCGCTGCCGCCAAAAATATCGGCAATCTGGTTCTTTCCTTCCAAAACAGCAACCTCTCCTGTACCACGCCATCCCTGGCAAGCCCCCGTATGTCTGGCCAGGAAGTCCTTGCCCCAGACATCAAGTTTTTTCGCGAAGAAAACATCCGTCACGCCATCCTCAGCGGCCTCGACGACAGAAGCCTGCGCTGCTTGAGTGGCGAAGACAACGGTATTGCCATTAGTCCAGTCGTCATTTTCCTCGGCTTTCAGGCGCCACTGCCACACGCCGTCAGCCATGTTGTAGCATTCAATCCCCACGGTGTCTTGTGCCAGTGCCACAACCGTCATGAAGTCGTCGCAACTGTATTCCACCAGATATTGGGAAGGGGCCTCTGTCGCAGACCAGGAGAGTTTTTCCGATGCGTAATTCCGTTCATTTTCGGTGGCAGACAACTGGGCTGAAGCGATATTGCCTGCCGCGTCGAGGGATTTGAAATAATATGTCTCCCCGGCGGCGGTTTCCAGCGTGCCGGTGTATTTTGTCCAGCCGTCCAGTGCCTCTGCCGAAACCGTATTGAAGAACAAGTCAAGGCCATACTCCGTAGTGGCGACCAAAGCCGCCGCATTGTCTACGGTCAAGGTAATGACAGGCGGGATTGTATCCAGGTCAAACGCATGCTCGACACTAATCGAATAAGACGACGGCAGGTCCCGGCTTCCCGTCACGAGAATCTGGTCCTCGGACGACAAGAGCAAATGGAACAGGCCATCCTCTTCGCTCCTGGCAATCTCCGTCAGATTTCCTTGCGCATCGAGTTTCTTCAAGGTGATATTTTCGCCCTCAACCCGGACGAGTATATCCTCAGCTGCCGTGTTGTCGTTGAAGGCAAACCAGTCTTGGTCGTCTTCAGAGGCCAGCAGTCCTGTGAAATAGCCGCCTGAAAGCAGCGTTGCCTTCTCCGGGTCATCATTGGCGGCGGAATAATCGAAACGGTCAAGGCCATTGCTCCAGTTAGACACGAAATCCATCTCGTAGGTGGTAGCCTTGTCCGATGAGACGGCAAGAAGATAAATCCCCGCAGACAATCCTTCGAGGCTTAGGATGGCGGAAGATTCAAACCACATGGCATCCGGCCTTTCCCCGACAATGACCGTCTCTTCGTCCGAGCCGATGGAAATGGACATGTTCGCGCCGTCATCCCCCTTCAGGACGATATAGTCTCCGGCGCGTCCGCCTTCCAGAAGTTCCAGGGTAAAGTAGTTGATGTCCTCGGCAGAAGAGACAGCCAACTGTCTGAACTCGCAGCCGTTCCCTGTGTAAATGCCCAGATCGTTTGACTGCCGGTTTCCGCTCCAGGTAATCGTATTCAGAGTGGCCTGGCTCAAAGCATATTCGACATTTACCGAGGCCAAGGAAAGCCTCTGGAGAAAATCTCCCCAGGCACTCTTTCCAGCTTTGGAGGCATAGTAATCCAACGCATACTTGCCGTTGCCATAAGCATAATATTTCATATTCGCCGCAGAACGCAACGGATTGAAGATGGAGAAGCCGTTGCCGTATGACACTGGAATGGCGCTGAAGGCCGTCGTGGCGGAGTTTACGGCGGTGGTCAAGGAAGTGATGGCAGTCCGCAAGGCCGCCGAGACAGTCCCCTGGTTGATTTTAGTCAAGATCTGCTTTAAGTCAGAGAAATAGGCTGTATTGCTGGAATTGTAATTGGCGGCTGCGGAAAAGGCCTGGACCAAGGCTGTCCAATCCTTGGCAGTAAAATTATCGGCGGCATTGCCAAAATCGCACAGGGCTGCAAAAATGGCATCGTTTCCCGTGGCAAAGGCTCCCAAGGTAATGTTGTAGGCGGTTGACCCGCCTCGAGCGGCGACGACTGCCTGCGCAAATTCCTTCGGTGTCATGTTTCCCCTGAGGCTGTTCAGGAAGTTTTCGTATATGATAGTAGTATTTGGGGAATAGCCAACGGCTTCCGAGGCCACGACATAGTCTGTGGCTCCTGCCATGGCGGACAGCACCAGGTCTGAGGCCATCAGGCAGGCGTCGAACACCGTAACCGAGACATTGTGTTTGGAGATGACATTCGCAATGGCATCGATGGTGAGCATTGTGCTGTTGTTGGTCTCGTCCGAGCAGATATACCCGAAAGACGTCCCATGGTCTTTCAGGATGACGGCATAGTTGTCTGCCGGGGCCTGCTTGATTCCCCAGGAGAGGAACCTGTCGAGCGTATCGGCTGACCCCATGTTCAGTTCTCCCCAGTTTTGCCAGTTAATCGTAATATTATAACCCGGATTGTAGACCAGTTTCCCTACCCTCGTATCATTCCAATTGCCAATCCAGCCCCTGGACGTGAATGTCTTTTCGTCTTCGCTTGAGGACGAAGACCGGTCGAACATGACATAAACTTCGACACCAGATTTAAGAATAGCGTTCTGCATATGGTAAAGGTCCCAGATGAAACTTCCTTCCAGATTGTTGTCTCCGTCGAGGTAAACGAAGACAGACCAGGACTTGGACTGGGCCTTTTGAGGCAGGACGGCTGTGACTGAATAGTTGCTATACTGATTGGGCACAGGTGAATTGAGGGTCAGCGTATAATTGCCGGCGGCAAGGTTGCTTAGAGAAATCGTGCTGCCCACGCCGGAGCGGCTGACGCCGTTCCCGGTAAGTTGCCAAGCCAGTCCCTTCCAGTCCGCCCGGTAGTCGGACAGGATGATTTTGCTGTAGGAATTGCCTTTGGCCGACAATGTAATGCTGAAAGTGTCCGCCGTATCCACTCCAGTTTCCGCCGGGCTTATGCTCAGGTTGTCAATCGTCTGACTTTGACGGATGCGGATTGGCTCGCCCGTCTCGTAGTCGTCTGCGACTACCATGTCCGCCGCAATCTGATAGTTCAGGGAATAGTTATTAACGACATTATCCTTGTATCCGGCGACTTTCAAATAGTAGCAGCCTGCCTTAAGACCAGCAAGGCTGATGTTTTCGTTGTTGTTCCGCGTAAATGCCTTCTTCACTTCCTGTCCTGAGGCATTGTAGAGATAGATGTCCAAATCCCCTAAGGTTGCATCATGCGTGATGCCGATGGTATCGGCGGAACTGGCGTCTTCTATCAGGTTGAACTTGTAGAAATCAACGTCGCCATTCACATGGAGGGACAGGTTGCCCTGTGTCTGCCGTCCGTACAGGATGCCCAGGTCCGTCGCCGTCCCCATGGTGTCGTTGCCGTTTCCGGAATCATAGCGGTCGCCGACGACTGTGGCCAGATTCAGGCGGAGATTGTACTCCGATTCCTTGCCGTTAATCAGGATACTGTAGTCACCGACAGCCAGTGACGCCAGCGATAGAGAAATCTCTCCAAATCCTTCCAGAGTAGTCTTGCTGACGCTTTCTCCATATTTGCCATAGATATAAATGGTCAAGTATCCTGTGCCTGCGGTTCTTTCGACCGTCAAGAAGTCGGCATTGCGCCCCAATTGCCCCAGGTGGAATTTGTAGTAATCGGAATCTGAATACGAGTGGATAGTTGCGTTGTATGTGGAGTTGGCGACCAGTTGCGTTCCGCTGGCCATGGAGTTGTTCGGCTCGAAGGCATCGGCGGCGAAGGCCACTTTGGGGAAATCCCAGTTCAAGGTATAGCGGTTGGTCGCCTCGCCGTTTCCGTAGACTTTCAGGTAGTAGACTCCAACCGCCAGACCGTCCAGGGAAAGCGTCTCCTCGCCTGTCGCCGTTTCCGAACGGTCCAGGACGTTCCCCGTCTGGTCAAGCAGGGCAATATCCAGATCGCCCAGGGCATTGTTGAAGGAAATGCCCAGTTTATGGTTGGCGGTTCCCCGGACAGGCAGCGTGAACTTGTAGTAATCGACGTCATTGGTATTGTGGATGGACAAACTCCCCACCGAGGACTTGTCTTTGATTCTGCTGCTCAAATCTGTGGCGAAAGGCAAATCGTCGTTTCGTTGCCCATTGTCGTATGTGTCTGGAGAGTATTCTATTGGATTGACATGAATCGTTCTTGTCACGGCATTGTTGTTTTCATTGCTTTCTTCCAGAAGATTGGTAGAATCTCCCACAATCCTGATCTGGTGGTCTCCAGCCGACAGCGACTTCAGGTCACAGGTCAAAGTACGTTCGGAGTTAGCCGCCAGCGCCTTTACTTGCAGTTGTTTGTACAAGGCATCGTCAACATAGACGTCAACATAGGCGGCCCCCATGTCTGCATCGCCGGCATTGAGTACCGTGAAAGAAACCTTAATGGTGTCCGATGCTGTGAAGGAAGTGCCGCCTCCGGACTTGGAAAAACTTGGTGCAGATACTACCAGGTCTGGCCTGCGCGCGGGCACAGAGGTGACTTCGTATTGCTTGTAGGTTTCATTGCCGGCCAGGTCTTGAGCATAGAATCGGACTATGCCATTCTCTGTTATCTCCACAGCCTTGCTATAATCCTGCCATTCCGCCATGCCTTCCAACTGGTACCGCTGCGCCACAATCCCATTGGTGTCAAAGAAACTGGCGGCAAGGGAAATCGCACCATTCTTCTTGACTTCCCAAACGGTAATGGAAGGTGCCTTTTTATCAATGTTGGCAACGGTGTATGACAAGGCCTCGCCAACATTTCCACTGGCATCAATGCCCCGGAAACTGACTGTCATGTTTTGGGAAATCACGAGAGCCTTTGTGTACTCCAGCCACACTCCGTCATCAATGCGGTATTGACGAAGATCCGTGTCTTCATCAAACGTGACTTCGACTGTGACATCCTGATTAGTCAGGGTAGTGGGGCTTACCGCTGATATGACAGGCTTCCCTGGAGGCGTGATGTCCTTGATTTCAATAGTGGAACTTGCGCTCCACCCGCTGGCGTTGCCCGCCACGTCGAACGCCTGCAGCCTGTACTCGTACTGCCCGGGGGCCAGGGACTCGACCGTCAGCGAAAGTTCAGCCGTCGTGTAGGTCTCCCCGCCAACCTCCAGGCGGTACCCCGCGACGCCGACGTTGTCCGAAGCGGCCTCCCATGCGAAGGCCGCAGAATAGCCGTCAACGACAACCGATGGCAGGCCGGAAAGCACGGGGGCGGTCGAATCCGCGACCGTGAAGGACTGCGCCTCGCTCCACCCGCTGGCGTTGCCGGCCCCGTCGAACGCCTGCAGCCTGTACTCGTACTGCCCGGGAGCCAGGGACGCGACCGTCAGCGAGAGTTCAGCCGTCGTGTAGGTCTCACCGCCCACCTCCAGGCGGTATCCCGCGACGCCGACGTTGTCCGACGCGGCCGCCCATGCGAAGGCCGCAGAATAGCCGTCAACCTCAACCGATGGCAGGCCGGAAAGCACGGGGGCGGTCGTGTCTGGTACGACCTTTTCTGAAATCGTCAAGGTTAGCGTGTCGCTATTGTCAATCTCCAGACTATACTTGGCCTCATCAATGTCCACACTGTCACCGACACTGATTGTGGCATACTCCATACCGCTCGTCTTGCGGATGGTGATGCTGCCGTTGAAGTCCGCCGCCTGGCCTGCCAACTTATATGCGCCGTAGGCTTGATCCGGCTTTAGCGTCAGAGTATAGGTCGGAGTGCCGATGATGCCTGACAAGTTGTTGATAATGGCAACATCCTCTGCTGTCCGTTCGTTGACGGCAAAATTGATGGAACCTCCTGCCTCCACAGCTATGCTCCCGCCTTCTGCAATCATGCACTCGCCGGATAGTGCCCCTCCGCCATGCACGATAATGCGGCCACCGCTGTACACTGTGGTCGCGCTGCCCTGGGCTCCGGAATGGAATTCCACATGACCGCCGGAGACAACCGTCAGGCTGTCCACCCGTTGCCCGGCAAACAGAGCCGCGCTTCCCTTGGCCACGGCCTGGTAGTTGCTGTCAAAATACACGCCGGAAAGGCCGTTCCCGGTGTTTATGCCAACAGCCAGATGGCTACTCGGAGAGAGCGTAGAGTTTCCGATGGAGAAGCCGTTGACCTTGCCCCCGGACTGGACATACGTGTTCGCCACGTCTGCGCCCCCGTACACCCACAGGTCGCCGCCACGGCTGACATACGTATAGGAGGCACGCTGGCCGTCATACAGTTCCGCATGGCCGAAGACCGTGGTGGCAGACAGGTTGACAAGGCCATTCAAAATTTCTACAACCGGCCCGGCGTATTCACCATTTCTTCCCGCCGTGAAGCCGTTCAGCGTGCCCATCGACAAGACGGTGATTGAGTCGAAATCCGCCCCGGCCTCCAGCCATACGGAACCGCCCTCACCCGCACTGACATTGCCGAAAGCCCCAGAACCTATCCTGAGAACGCCGCCATAATCGATTCTGGCATCCTGCACGGACGCCCCGGAATGGATTTCCACATGCCCCCCGGAGGCGACCGTCAGGCGATCCGCCCCTTGCCCGGCAAACAAGGCCGCGCTGCCGTCGGCGACAGCCTGGTAAGTGTTGCTGAAATATACGCCGGAAAGACTACTTCCGGTGTTTATGCCAACAGCCAACTGGCCATTCGGAGCAAGAGAGGAGTTTCCAATGGAGAAGCCGTTGACCTTGCCCCCGGACTGGACATACGTGAACGCCGCATCCGCGTCGCCATGCACCCACAGGTCGCCGCCACGGCTGACATACGTATAGGAGGCATGCTGGCCGTCATACAGTTCCGCATGGCCGAAAACCGTAGTCTGCGACAGACTAACAACACCGCCTGTCAAGCTGATGACGGGGACGTTTTCTACTCCGTATTTTCCCGCCGTGAAGCCGTTCAGCGTACCTTGGGAGCCGACGGTAACTGCGTCGAAATCCGCCCCGGCCTCCAGCCATACGGAACCGCCCTCGCCCGCACTGGCATTGCCGAAGGCCCCGGACTCTATCCTGAGGACGCCGCCGGAGTAGACAGCGGCATCCTGCACGGACGCCCCGGAATGGAGTTCCACATGCCCCCCGGAGGCGACCGTCAGGCTGTCCGCCCCCTGCCCAGCGAACAGGGCCGCGCTCCCCTTGGCCACGGCCTGGTAGTTGCCGTCAAAATACACGCCGGAAAGGACATCATCTGTAATTATGCCAACTGCCAGTTCGCCATTCGGAACAAGCGCGGAGTTTCCGATGGAGAAGCCGTTGACCTTGCCCCCGAACTGGACATACGTGAACGCCGCATCCGCACCGCCGTACACCCACAGGTCGCCGCCACGGCTGACATACGTATAGGTGGCGCGCTGGCCGTCATACAGTTCCGCCTGGCCGAAAACCGTGGTGGCAGACAGATTGACAAGGCCATTCGACATATCCGCAATTGGCCCGGCGGATTCGCCATACTTTCCCACGGTGAAGCCGTTCAGCGTGCCCTGGGAGCTGACGGTGACATTGTCGAAATCCGCCCCGGCCTCCAGCCATACGGCGCCGCCATTGCTGACTGTCACATTGCCGAAGGCCCCGGAACCAATCCTGAGGACGCCGCCGGAGTAGACGGTGGCATCCTGCACGGACGCCCCGGAATGGAGTTCCACATGCCCGCCGAAGACAACCGTCATTGCCTCCGCCCCCTGGCCGGCAAACAGAGCCGCGCTCCCCTTGGCAATGGCCTGGTAAGTGTCGCTGAAATACACTCCGGAAAAACCGCTCCCGGTGCTGATGCCAATGGGCAATGGGACAGACTGAAGGAACGCGGAGTTCCCGATAGAGAAGCCGTTGACCTTGCCCCCATACTGGACATACGCGTTCTCCAAAGCTGCACCATCGTGTACCCACAGGTCGCCGCCACGGCTGACATACGTATAGATGGCATGCTGGCCGTCATAAAGTTCCGCATGGCCACTGACCGTGGTTGAAGACAGATTGACCAGGCTATTCGACATATTCACAGTCGGCCCGGCGTATTCGCCATACTTTCCCACGGTGAAGCCGTTCAGCGTACCCAGAGACGAAACGGTGATTAAGTCGAAATCCGCCCCGGACTCCAGCCACAGGGCACCGCCATTGTCAACTGTCGCATTGCCAAAGGCCTCGGACTCTATCCTGAGGGCACCGCCGGAATAGACGGCGGCAGCCTGGAGGGACGCCCCGGAATGGATTTCCACATGCCCCCCGGAGGCGACCGTCAGGCGATCCGCCCCTTGCCCGGCAAACAAGGCCGCGCTGCCGTCGGCGACGGCCTGGTAAGTGTTGTTGAAATACACGCCGGAATAACTGTTCCCGAGGTTGATGCCAATGGCCATCTGACCAGATTGAGGGAACGCGGAATTCCCAATGGCAAAGCCGTTGACCTTGCCCCCGGACTGGACATACGTGAACACCGCATACGCGCCGCCGTGCACCCACAGGTCACCGCCACGGCTGACATACGTATAGGTGGCCTGCTGGCCGTCATACAGTTCCGCATGGCCACTGACCGTGGTCCGGGACATGTTGACGACACCGCTTGTCATGCTGATGACGGGAGCGTTGTATTCTCCATATCTTCCCGCCGTGAAGCCGTTCAACGTGCCCTGGATGCCGACAGTGATATTGTCGAAGACCGCCCCAGATTCCAGCCACAGGGTGCCGCCATTGTCAACTGTCGCATTGCCAAAGGCCCCAGATTCTATCCTGAGGGCACCGCCGGAATTGATACTGACATTCTGCGCGGACGCCCCGGAATGGAGTTCCACATGCCCGCCGGAGGCGACCGTCAGGCTGTCCGCCCCCTGGCCGGCGAACAAGGCCGCGCTGCCATCGGCAAGGGCCTGGTAAGTATTGCTGAAATACACGCCGGAAAGGCCGCCACCGGTGCTGATGCCAATGGGAATCTGGCCATTAGGAGCAAGCGAGGAGTTTCCGATGGCGAAGCCGTTGACCTTGCCCCCGGACTGAACATACGTGAGCGCCACATCCGCGCCGTCGTGCACCCACAGGTCGCCGCCACGGCTGACATAAGTATAGGTGGCGCGCTGGCCGTCATACAGTTCCGCATAGCCACTGACCGTGGTCCGCGAGAGGCTTACCTGACTGCTGGACAAATTGGCAATCGGCCCGGCATATCCGGCATATCTTCCCGCCTGGAAACCGTTCAACATGCCCAGGGAACCGACAGTAACATGGTCGAAATCCGCCCCGGATTCCAGCCACAAGGAGCCGCCCTCACCCACACTGGCCTTGGCAAAGGCCCCGGAGCCGATCCTGAGGACACCACCGGAATTGACTCGGGCATCCAGCACAGACGCCCCGGAATGGAGTTCCACATGCCCGTCGGAGGCGACTGCTAGGATGTCCGCCCCCTGGCCTGCGAACAGAGCCGCGCTGCCGTCAGCGACTGCCTGGAAATGTGAATCGAAATATACTCCTGGTTGCTCGAAGGCAACGCCAACGTAGGATTCTGGCGAAATTGCGGAATTGCCGATGGAGAAGCCGTTGATCTTGCCGCCGGACTTGACATACATGCTCTCCACATATGCATGGCCATAGGCCCACAGTTCCGCGCCGTTGCTGACCACGGCCTGCCTGACCACGCCTCCGTCAAAGACATAAAGCGTACCGTCGGCCACAGTTGCACTTGTGGCAGTGGTGCCAGCATGCACAGTCATGTCGTCTATCACAGTCAGATTGAAGACATGGTTTGGCCGGAAATCCGCCCACGCTTCTTCAGCCACGCTGACATAGCCGCCATTTTCCATTATATCCACAGCGCCGCCGCCGGGACCGACGAGTAGTTGCCCGCCGTTGTTCGCCCGAGCGTGATCGGCCAATCCCCCGCTGGACACATTGATTATGCCCCCGCTGTTCACCTCAGCACCATCGACCAGGCCACCGTTGTCAATGAGCAGAGTACCACCATCGAGAGTGATGTTGACGGCTATGCCGCCCGTTGAGATGATGACACTTGAACCCGAGGTTACCGTATGGCCAGAGACCATCTGCCCCGCCGAAATCTCCGAGGTTTCGGCATAACGAAAAAGGCCCTCTCCTCCGTGTCCATATCCCGAGACGATATGCTCCGTTTCGTGGATGATGACAGAAGTTAGAAGTTCCGTGGGGGCGGTTGCGTTCAGGAAGACGAAGGCGTTGTCGTCGTGGACATTGTTGCCACTGTCTATGGTTTCGGCGAGGCCAAGAAAATTGCCATACTGGTTGAAAGCATCCGTAAGACCGATGTAAATGGTGGAATAATCGCCAGTCAAGGGGGTTTTGGAAGTGAAGACAATGTCCTCGCCGAATCGGCTGTTCAGGGTGGCGACGATGCCGGAAACGTCCTCCTCGCCGAGGCCAGATGCCTCAATGGTAATATTCTTGATGGAGAAATCCAAATCACGGTTGTGATAGGAGGTTTCCGCACCATCGAAGTCAAGATAGACCACCTGCTTGGCAGCAAGATAGTCTTCGGGGATTACAGTCTGAACGCCGCTATTGAGAACCACATTACAATCATCGCCGTACATTGTTGGGCAACCTTTTGTGTATAAAGGCATTTAGAATATGGAAAGATTGGAAAGTTTGGTATGAATTACAATTTACCACTCCATGTATAATTAGCAAATTGTTTATGGCATATTTCTGACTGTTTAGTCGATATCTTGCAATCACTCACTGATAGAACATTTGACTACGGCCTGAAGATGCCTCTGGCCAGGGAAAACACGCCAACGATTGGTAGGGCGGCCAGACCCTGGCCGCCGTGATGCCCGTAGGAAACGCGTGCGGGAGGGCGCGGCTCTGTCCGCGCCGCCGTGCCAGGGGAAAGTGCGGGAGGGCCGAGCGTCTGCTCGGCCAAGGTGCCCGTGAAAAAGCGCTCCACGGTTTGGTAGGGCGGCCAGACCCTGGCCGCCGTCGTTGCCCGTAGGAAACGTGTGCGGGAGGGCGCGGCTCCGTCCGCGCCGTCATGCCCGTGGAGAAATATGCCACCGCCACCGCGCATTGGCGAGACGTGGGACAAGGGACGCGGGACGTGAAACGCGCGCATGGCTGGGATGTGGGACATGGGACGCGGGACGTGAAACGCGCGCATGGCTGGGACGTGGGACATGGGACGCGGGACGTGAAACGCGCGCATGGCTGGGACGTGGGACGCGGCATTGTCGGTAAGAGGACGGTAGGGCGTATTTCTTCTAGCCCCTCTAGCCCCGCTAGAATCTCTAGTCCCGCTAGCCTTTTGCCCGTGGGAAAACATGCCATCGCCACCGTTTGGTAGGGCGGCCAGACCCTGGCCGCCGTGGGTGCCCGTGAAAAATCGCGCCACCGTCGTATTTCTTGAAAAATGTACCAGCCCGGCCCCTGTACAAGCAAAATACATCTCATTTGTATACAATCATTTATAGAGTCATCGAAAGTTACAAAAAATGTTGCATGTGCGTTGGTAACGCTTTTTTTACCGAACTAGGCATTATATTTATTGGGTGGAGGGCGGGGGTGGTTTCCCCTATAAGGTAAAGGCGCGCGACAGGCAACGAGCAGGAGCAGATGTGACGCACGACGCGCGACAAGCGCCGCACTTCTCCCGTTGCCTTGCCGTTCTACTACTTGTCGCTTGTCAGAAGCGGTTATTCAGCCAGTTTCGCGCCGAGCTCAAAGGCCTTCTGGCAGTCCTGCGGGAAGACAGTCTCATGGCGAAGTTGCCGGGCCTGGCCATCAATGCTGGCGATATGGTACCGGCTGTAATCCTTCACTTGGAGCGTCTCCGTGGAAAACAGCGTCTCGCAGTGGCCGAAAAACATCTTGAGCATCTTTTCGTAGCGCTGGAACAGTTCATTGTAGCCGACCTGCGGAAACCAGGCCTCGGGGCAGTTCATCGTATAGACCATCGCGGTCTTTTTGGCAGGGCTCAGAGGTTTGCTGTAGTCGTCGTAGTTGAGGTACTGGAAGAGGAAGCGTTCCAGAAACGAGCGCAATTCCCCCGTGACCTCGCTGAAATAGATGGGACTGCCCAGAATCACTGCATCCGCCTCGTGGAGTCGGTCCAGGACGGGCGTCAGGTCGTCCCGCAGGAGGCATCGGCAAGGTCGCGGGTCTTTCCGCAACTTGCAGCCCAGGCAGCTGACACAGCCCCGGAACTTGAGGTCATAGAGATAGACAATCTCCGTCTCCGCACCAGCCGAAGCAGCGCCTTCCAGCGCTTTCTTCAGCAGCGTATCCGTATTCCAGCCCTTGCGGGGGCTCCCGTTGATGGCGATTACCTTCATGTGTTTCTCCTGTAGTTCTCCCTATGCCTCATGGACACGCTTGCCCGTGATGTGTTCCGGCACAAGACAGAGCACCTGCACCCGCGCCCCGGCCATCTGGATTTCCTTCTCAATGTCCTCTTCACTGAGATTAAAGCGACGCGACAGTTCACGGCACATTTCCAGGGCGAACTCGTGGTCTTCCACGAACTCGATGCGTCCGAAGACCACGATGCTACGGAAGGTGTAGGCCCAGCCGCCCTCATCGCGCACGCCAGCATCGATGACCGTGAACGACGCGCGGGAATCCCTGCGCAGGGCGTCAATCTTGTGTCCTTCCTTCGCTCCGTGGAAGTAGATGCGCCCGTCCGCCTCGCGGTAGTGGGGATTCAGCCAGATGCCGTAGGGCCAGCCATCGTCGCCAATCACGGACAGAACGCCGCGCTTCGCGTGCTTCAATACCTCCAGAGCCTCCTCAGCGGGAAGTTGCTGCTTGATTCGTCTCATTGGTCGGAACATCAGTTGTTTTCTCCTTAATGCATCCTCTTATCGAAACGGAACATGCCATCAGGAAACTGCTCGTCTGAAATCTGCTCTTCAGACTCTCCGCAATCTGGTGCAGGATGGTGTTTGTTGAAAAACTCCACAATGTGGAAGCCGCAGCAATTCACATAAAAATGGATGTTCCGTGTCTCGAAATATGGCGTGCATGTCTCCCAGACTTCGACTTCAGGGAACATTTTCTCCACCTCGCGCCAGGCCGCCTGACCAATTCCTCGACTGTGAGCTTCCGGAATGACGAAGAGGATCTCCAGTTCCCCGCAACTGCCATCCAGTTTGAGAATCAGCCCGCCGACCTTCTTGCCTTCGAGCCAGATGCGGTAGGCCTTGCCTGTGTCGATGCACCGTTCGATGGTCTTGCGGGAAATTATTTGGCCAGGCTCCGAGAAATGTTCATCCCGCCGACCGAACTCTTCCAAGGCACCGTAGTTGAATGCCTCCTGGTTGTCGCTGATGAATTGTTCCCTATCCTCGGGAGCCAAGGGCAGAAGCTGGATGTTCATGATCTGTCCGCCACTTTCAGAATCCGCTTGTAGATTGCCTCGTCGCTTGTCCCGAAGCAACAGAACACGACCTTCTGGAGCGACACGGGAGAGAACGCCTGAACCGTCCGAATGGCAATCCGCGCGGCGTCTTCCTTGGGGTAGCCATAGACGCCCGTGGAGATGCAGGGGAAGGCGATGCTTGTGCAGCCTGCCTCTTCGGCGCGGCGGAGGCTGTTCTCATAGCAGTTGGCCAGCAGTCCAGGCTCGCCGTGCTGTCCGTCGCGATAGACTGGCCCGGGCGTGTGAATGACGTACTTGCAGGGCAGTCGGCCTGCCTTGGTGAGGTACGCCTGCCCAGTTTCTCCCCGGTGTCCAGGAAGTCCCTCCACCAGTTTCAGGCATTCCTCGAACAGTTCCTCGCCCGCCGCCCGGTGGATTGCGCCGTCCACGCCGCCGCCGCCAAGCAGTCCGCAGTTGGCAGCGTTGACGATGGCGTCCACCTCAAGTACGGTGATGTCGCCAGTAATGATTTCAATGTCCATAATTCTCCTCGGGATTGTACCAAACATGCCATGTCAGACGCGCCTCATCCGTCCTGGAAAGATTGCGGTATTCCAGAAAATGAAAGAGGCAAACTAACCTTTTGTCAGAATACAGCCAGAACTATCTACCCTTTTGGGGAACCTAGCGTTGTCGTAATATCCGTCCTGTCTATGCGCGGGGGCCGACTTCCACTGGCAATTCCGCAGCACTGTCGAGGGCGTAGCACAACGACTTCGCGTTCGCGGCGGGGCCGTTCACGGCGTCGAAATCAAGGGCTTTGACGTCCTCGCGGTCGTAGAAGGCCTGAATCTTGTCCATGAGCCCAGGCACGGAGTCCAAGGCGAGGATCTGCATGGGGACACCGTAGGCGAAGAAATCGTCCGGGCCGACGTCATCGAGAGGGCCTTTCTTGTAGATGTCGCAGACTCTGTCCTTGCAGGTCAGGAAAATGTCGCCGATGGCGTTGCAGATGTCGTCCACGGAAGCCTTCGAATCGATGAGCCGAGCCACCTTCTCCGCCTGTGGCTTCATCTTTTCGGCCTCGGCCTTGAACTTGTCGAAGTCGAACTTGTCCGGCCTGGCGATGACCAGGATGTGCCTACGGAGGATGGCGGACGAGATCGGCGACTGGCAGAAGGTGTCCGCCTTTCGGATGAGAGCGGCGCGCTGGCTGGCGTGGTCTGAGGCCAACTTTTCGAACGCGGCGCCGATCTCCTCGTCCGTCTTCAGGTCGAGTTCGCCGCCGCATATCTCGTTGGTGAGCGTCCCCGCCTCAGACTCGATCCGCACCGTCCCCGCGCGTTGTACCACCTCGGAATCGACATCCAGGCCCATTTCGCGGGCGAAGGCCTCGCGATAGAGCCCGATGATCTTCTCCGAGTTGCGCTTGCAGGGAGCCATGCGCGACGCGATGAGGTCGAGCGTCGCCGAATGGCGCTCGATGGCGGCGGAAGCCTCTTCGGGGTTCTTGGCGGCGCGCAGTTCGGCGACTAGGTCTGGACACACCTTCTTTACAAGGCTGGTGAATTGCATGGGGTTGCCCCCGCCGACTTTTTCGAGGAACCGCGATGCGGACTTGTAGATGCATTCGCGCACGGATCGGTCCAGGACAGCGGCGGAGAGCGTTTCGCGGAGATTGTCGGCGGTCGCAAGTTTGCCTTCGTCCGTGAGGGCGTCGCAGAAGCCAGAGATGTCCATATTTTCCACCAGATCGCAGAAATCCTTGTCCGCTGGCACGGCATCGCCGAAACGCGCGTGCATATCGGCGCGCAACTGCTCCATGATGCGCCTGATGCCAGGCGGCATTTTGCCATTTTCGATCGTGATGGCGTTGACGAGGTGGTCATTGTATTCCTTCGGCGGCAAGGCGGGAATGGTCGTCCTTTCGACCAGCGGGACCTCGCGCGCATTGCGCATGGTGCCGACTACAAGGCGCATGAACTGCGAAGAGCGCAGGGCGTCGCCAACTGTGTTCTTCAGCGTGGTCAGCAAGGTCTCGCCCATGAGTTTGAGCCTGGACAACGGAAGTTTGTTGACGACCGATTCTCATCGACGATAGCCTGGCGGAACCTCGCCTCGGCCGCATCTTCGCGCTTACCAGCGCGGCGGTTCTTCTCCTCGTCGGAAAGATGCCCGTACAGTTGGTCTGACGTGCGGATCGTGCCATCCTGCACGGCTCCGCGAAGGGAGGCGGCATTGCGGTCGATGATGTCGCGTATCTGCTGGCGGGTGAGCGGCGTAATGCTGCGCTTGCGCAACGACGTGTCGACGGCGGAGTCGGGGGAGAGCCCCAGTTCGGCGCGAATCCTGTTGATCTCATTCTTGTCAACGACGCCATTGGAGGTGAGCGCCTTGACGAAGGCTTCCTTGATCGCCAGGACCTCCTCGTGGGAAATCTCCACATTGTTCGCTCCAAGGCGGTGAATGTGGTTGTTGACCTTCTTCAGCCCCGTTTCGCTGGAAAGTTTCACCTCGCCAGCATTGTACTTGCCGTCCGATATCTTCT
>Ga0310786_10004456_pt1 | contig 19514 bp, 16 predicted proteins | sample AusTroGonzalo_MG_FD_203881 | JGI IMG/M metagenome (GOLD analysis project Ga0310786, IMG submission 203881) | Bovine rumen microbial communities from tropical cattle in Woodstock, Queensland, Australia - Gonzalo_03 (v2) (version 2) | ecosystem: Host-associated > Mammals > Digestive system >... | reverse complement strand
CGCTAAGCGAGCGTGTAACGCTACACTCCGAAGGAGGCTCCCCCGCGGGAGCCTCCTTCTTTTTTGTCTATGGCACAATAAAAAAACGCCCTGGGCGTTTTTTTAAAAAAAAAGACCTTAAGGACCCTAAAGACCTTAAAGACCCTAAGGACCCTAAAGACCCTAAAGACCCTAAGGACCTTAAAGACCTTAACGACAATAAAGACCCTAAAAAGAAAAAACATGGAGAAACTGATCCGGCCAAGCGGAAACTACCGCAAGTTGCTTTCTTACCAGAAGACAGAGGTCATCTACGAGATGACCTACTTCTTCTGTCAGAACTTCTTGCAGCGGGGTGACCGGACGGTGGACCAGATGGTGCAGGCGGCTCGGTCGGGCAAACAGAATATCATTGAGGGCTGTGCGGCGTCGGCCACTTCGGCCAAGACGGAGATTAAGCTGGTGAATGTGGCCAAGGCCAGCCTGCAAGAGTTACTGGAGGACTATAAGGACTATCTGCACACGCGCGGGCACCGGCTATGGGAAGAAGGCTCTGCCGAATGGGAGGCTATGCGCCAGCTGGGCAAGGAGCACAACGACCCCGACTACTTCATGGCACTCTGTGCCACGCGTCCGCCCGAGACGATAGCCAATATGACCATTATCCTTATACACCAGGCGGACTACCTGCTGCACAAGCAGCTGGAACGTTTGGAACAAGACTTTGCCGCCAACGGCGGCTTCTCAGAGCGCATGACCAGAATAAGAAAAGAACACAGAGGCTACTAACGACCCTAGAGACCCTAGAGACCTTAACGACCCTAAGGACCCTAAAGACCCTAAGGACCCTAAGGACCTTAAAGACCCTAAAGACCCTAAAGACCCTAACGACCCTAAAGACCCTAAGGACCCTAAAGACCTTAAAGACCTTAAAGACCCTAAAGACCCTAAGGACCCTAAAGACCTTAAAGACCCTAAGGACCCTAAGGACCTTAAAGACCCTAAGGACCTTAAAGACCTTAAAGACCCTAAGGACCTTAAGGACCCTAAAGACCTTAAAGACCCTAAAGACCCTAAGGACCCTCAAACCCTCAAACCCTCAAACCCTCAAACCCTAAAAAAAGACAATCATTTTAAAACCACCATATACAATGACCCAAGAACAACTGAAATTCAACCCCAACCCATTGGTGACCTTCCTCGAGAAGCCTAAGAGCGAGTTCACCAAGAAAGATATCCTCAAGGTCATCGAGGAGTTCCAAATCGAGATGATCAACTTCCGCTATATGGCGGATGACGGCAAGTTGCACACCCTCAACTTCGTTATCCAGAGCCTGGAGCACGCCGACGAGGTGCTGACCAGCGGCGAGCGTGTGGACGGCTCCAGCCTCTTCCCCTACATCGAGGCCGGCAATTCGGACCTCTATGTGATTCCGCGCTTCCGTACCGCTTTCCTCGACCCCTTCACCGAGGTGCCTACCCTCGACCTGCTCTGCTCGTTCTACACCAAGGACGGCGAGCCCTTCGCCATGGCCCCTGAATATACGTTGGCCAAGGCCGGACGCGCGTTCCGCGAGGCTACGGGCGGCATGGAGTTCGAGGTGATGGGCGAGCTGGAATACTACGCCATCGCCCCCAAGGAGGAGGCCTACCTGCCCGAGGACCAGCACGGCTACCATGTGAGCATGCCCTTCTGCAAGTTCGAGGAGTTCCGCACCGAGGCCATGCGCCTGATTGCCGCTGCCGGCGGCGAAATCAAGTACGGCCACTCGGAGGTGGGTAACTTCACCGTGGGCGACACCATGTACGAACAAAACGAGATAGAGTTCCTGCCCACGCGTCTGGAGGAGGCTGCCGACCAGCTGGTCATCGCCAAGTGGATGATGCGCGAGCTGGGCTACCGTTACGGCATCACCGTCACCTTCGCCCCCAAGATTACCGTCGGCAAGGCCGGCAGCGGCATGCATATCCACACCCGCGTGAGCCTCGGCGGCAAGAATATGTATGTGGGAGAAGAGGGCCTGAGCGAGGTGGCGTTGAAGACCATGGCCGGTATCCTGAGCCTCGCCGGCTCGCTGACCGCCTTCGGCAATACCAATCCTACCAGCTACTTCCGTCTGGTGCCGCACCAGGAGGCCCCCACGAATATCTGCTGGGGCGACCGCAACAGAAGCGCCATGGTGCGTGTGCCGCTGGGATGGAACAAAGGCAGCGGCAATATGATGGCCCACTGCAATCCGCTGGAGGAGAAGACCGAGGTGGACTTCAGCCGCAAGCAGACCATCGAGCTGCGCACACCCGACGGCAGCGCCAACGTATACCTGCTGCTGGCAGGCATGACGGTGGCCGCCCGCCACGGCTTCGAGATGCAGGATGCGGTGCAGTATGCCAAGGAACGCTACGTGAGTGTGAACATCTTCGAGCACGAGGACGTGCTTGCCAAGCTCGACGTGCTGCCCGACAGCTGCGCTGCCAGCGCCGACCTGCTGGAACGCGACCGTGCGATGTACGAGGAGGACGGTATCTTCGCCCCGCAGCTGATTGACGGCATCCTCAAGGAGCTGCGTTCCTTCGACGACCGCACCCTCCGTGCCGAAATCGGCAAGGACAGCGAGAAGACCCTGGCCTTGGTGGAGCGCTTCATCCATTGCGGATAAGGACCTTAAAGTCCCTAAAGACCTTAACGACCTTAAGAAAATGAACAGAGTAACCTTTCTTATCGGCGGCAATCAGGGCGACCGTGAGCTGCTGATAGCACAAGCGACAGAGCGGATACGGCAGCGTATCGGCTCTGTCGTTGCTCTCTCGCGAGTCTATGAAACCGAGCCTTGGGGGGACTTTGAAATTGAGCACTCGACATCGGAAATTGGCCAATTCCTCAACCAGGCCCTGCTGGTGGAGACCCCCCTCACAGCCCCCGAGGTGCTGAAGGAGGCACTGGAGATTGAGAGAGAGCTGGGACGGGTGAGGACTTCAGGGGCCGTAGGGCTTTACCATTCGAGGCCGATGGATATCGACCTCATTTTCTTTAACGACGAGGTCATCGACACCCCCGACCTGACCATCCCCCATCCGCGGATGCAGCTGCGGCGCTTTGTCCTCGAACCGCTGGCAGAGATCATGCCCGACTACCGCCACCCCGTGCTGGGGAAAACCATCGCCACCCTCCTTAACGACCTTAAGGACCCTAAGGACCCTAAAGACCCTAAAGACCTTAAAGACCCTAAAGACCCTAAAGACCCTAAGGACCTTAAAGACCCTAAGGACCTTAAAGACCTTAAGGACCCTAAGGACCTTAAAGACCTTAAGGACCCTAAGGACCCTAAAGCCCCTAATGGCAAAGCTCCTGTCCGGGGGCTTCTGCTTCTTTTCCTTCTCTTTTTCTTGCCGTTCTGCGCTTTGGCGCAGCGGAGCTATACCGTCAGCGGGACGGTGACGGACCGGCAAAGCGGCGAGACCCTTATCGGTGCCACGGTGCTCGACACGCGCAGCGGCAAAGGCACGGTGACCAACCTCTACGGCCACTATTCGCTGACGCTCAAGAGCGACAGCGTGGACCTGCGTATCACCTATGTGGGTTACGAACCCCAGTATTACGCGTTGCTGCTCGACCGCAACAAAGAGCTGAACGTGCAGCTGCGGCGCAGCGTGACCCTCGACGAGGTGACCATCACGGCCGAACGCACGGGCGACGTGCGCTCGGTGCAGATGAGTGCCCTGGAGATGCCGGTCGAGAAAATCAAGGCCGTGCCGGTATTGTTCGGCGAGGCCGACATTATCAAGGCCCTGCAGCTCCTTCCGGGTGTGCAGAGCGGCAGCGAGGGCACCAGCGGCATGTATGTACGCGGCGGCGGCCCCGACGAAAACCTCTTCCTGCTCGACGGCATACCGCTATACAATGTGAGCCACCTGGGCGGCTTCTTCTCGGCCTTCAATACCGACGCCATCAAGAATGTGACGCTTTACAAGGGCTCGTTCCCCGCCCGCTTCGGCGGCCGCCTGAGTTCGGTGCTCGACGTTACGCAGAACAACGGCAACGACCAGGAGCTGCACGGCAACGCTTCGATAGGGCTTATCTCGGCCAAGTTCAACCTGGAAGGACCGCTGGTCAAGGAACGTACCACTTTCAGCCTTTCGGCGCGCCGCACCTATGCCGAGTTGCTCGTCATCCCCACGGTGATGTGGATTAACTCGCGGAACAACGACGTTCAGGGCCCTGATGTGGTGCGTAATGCCACCCTCGGCGCCGGTTACTGGTTCTACGACCTCAACGCCAAGCTGACGCATCGTTTCAGCGATAAAAGCCGTCTTTACGGCAGTTTCTACATGGGTGAGGACAATGTCTACGGCTCCATCAATACGGTGAGTTCGTTGGGACAGAATGTAAACCTCGGCTTCGAGAACCGCTGGGGCAACCTGGTAGGGGCGTTGCGCTGGAACTACGCGCTGGCGCCCAAGCTGTTCTTTAACCTTTCGGCGGCCTATACGCAGTATAACAACAAGATGGTGGGTAGCATTATCGACCTCTCGAGCCGTACCGACACCAACGCCACCAATATTCGGGGCGACTACTCGTCGGGCATCCGCGACTTGACGTTGCGGGCCGATTTCGACTACACCCCCTCGCCGGAGCACAGCGTGAGGCTCGGCGCCTATGCGGTGCGCCACCTCTTTACCCCCGAGGTGGCCAGCAGCGTCATCAGCTACTACGACCCGGTGTGGATGAACGGCACCTACCGCGACACCGTCGACATCGACAACGGTGTGGTGGTGGCCAACGAGATGGTGCTCTATGCCGAGGACGACTGGTCGGTCACCGAGAGTTTGAAAATCAACTACGGTCTGCATGCCAGTGGCTTCAAGGTAGAGCATTCGTTCTATCCCTCGCTGCAGCCGCGTGTGTCGGCCCGTATGATGCTGAGCCCCGACCTTTCGGTCAAGGTGGGCTATGCCTGGATGCGCCAGTATGTGCACCTGCTTTCCACCACCAGCATCACCCTCCCCACCGACCTGTGGGTGCCGGTGACCGACCAGGTGAAGCCCATGGAAAGCCATCAGGTGGCGGGCGGTGTGTTCTACACCCTCGACAAGGTGGCCGACTTCTCGGTGGAGGCCTACTACAAAGCCATGGACAACCTCATCGAATACAAGGACGGCGCCACCTTCTTCGGCAGCAGCGAGCACTGGGAGAACCTGGTCTATGCCGGCCGTGGGTGGAGCTACGGTGTCGAGGTGCTTGCCCAGCGCGAGGTGGGCAACCTCACCGGCTGGGTGGGGTACACCTGGAGCCGCACCATGCGCCTCTTCGACCGTGAGGGACAGGTCATCAACAACGGCGAGCCTTTCCCCGCCAAGTACGACCGCCGGCACGACCTCAGTATCGTGCTCAGCTACCGCTTCAGCGACCGTGTCGACGTCAGCGCCACATGGGTCTACTCCACCGGCAACACCGCCACACTGCCGATGCAGACCTATGCCGTCGCCTCGGAAGACCCCGAAGATTACGACAACGGCAGCGCCGGCACACTCACCCGCTACGAAGGACGCAACAACTACCGTTTGCCCGACTACCATCGCATGGACCTCGGTGCCAACTTCCACCGCGAATTCAAGCGGTCGGGTCGCGGCTGGCATCCCCGCCGCACCATCAACATCAGCGTCTACAACGTCTACAACCGCCAGAACCCCTATATGATTTACCAGAGCTCCACCGAAGGCTACAAAGGCTATCCTTCCTCGTTGCGCCAGCTGTCGCTGTTCCCCATACTTCCCTCGGTGGCTTATACGTTGTATTTTTAAAGACCCTAAGGACCTTAAAGACCTTAAGGACCTTAAAGACCCTAAGGACCCTAACGACCCTAAAGACCTTAAAGACCCTAAGGACCTTAAGGACCTTAAAGTCCCTAACGACCCTAAAGACCAAGAAACACTATGAAAAAGATATTGCCGCTCTTGTTGTTGCCTTTGCTGCTTGTTTCCTGCAGCAAGGCCCTGGACGTGGAGGAACCCGCCGAGCGCGACCTGGTGCTCAATGCTGTGCCTGCTGCCGGTCGCCAGGCCTTCGTGCATTTCTCTTACACTCGCTTCTTCCTCGACAACAACAACGACCAGCCGGTGCCCGGGGCGCAGGTCCACCTCAGCGTCAACGGTGTGCCGCTGACCCTCGACAGCGTGGTGCGCTGCAGGTACTATTTCAACCGTGTGCTGCAGGAGGACGATTCGCTCGACATCGACATCCTCGCCGCGGGACGCACGGTGCATGCCAGCACCTACGTGCCGCTGTATCCCCAAGTCAGCGCTTTTATGTCGACCTACATGGCCACCCCCACCTTCAACTTCGTGCTGGCCGCTTTCAACCTGACCGACCATGCCGGTCGTGACGAGTACTACAACATCACCGTCACCGAACGCGACAGCGGCGCCCGACGCAACGAGTGGACGGGACTTCTCGACACGGTCGACACCGTGCAGTCGGCCATGCTATACGTGCCCGGAAGCGAAGAGATTACCGCTTCCGACGTGGCCGCCTATTCACCCCTGGGAGGACGCTTGATGTTCCTCGACCGCAATATCGACGGGCAGAAGTACCCGGTGAGGTTGATGCTGCTCTACAGAAAAGACACCACCGAAGTGGCCCCCTTCAAACACGAATATACCGTCGAGATTGAGTCGGTCACCCCCGCGCGCTTCCGTTACCTCCTTTCGGCTTCGTCGCAGGGCGGCATGACCAGCTTCTTCGCCGAGCAAGGCAGTGTGTACGGCAATGTCGACGGCGCCCTCGGTATCTTCGCCGGCAGCGCTAAACATACCTACACCTTCGACCTGGAGAGCCTTCTGCCCACCACCTCCTCTGTGCCTTTGCCCGATGTCCTTTCAGTTTTCCCCCAGTTGGATGAAAGAACCAAAAGGGAATAGCAGACGGGTTGGAAGGAGAGCATTATGAGTGGGTTGTGACAAATAAAAACTGTTAAAAAAGAAAAACGTTTTGCCGGTTTAAGAAAAAGTCGTATCTTTGCAGTCCGATTTGTGGGGTAAAAAGGCCCCTGGAATTGGTGAAAGTAATTAAATAACAAACAAATAACAAAATGTACGCAATCGTAGAAATCGCAGGCAAGCAATTCAAGGTCGCCCAAGATCAGAAGATTTTCGTCAACCGTCTTCACAACGACGAGGGTAGCGAAGTGTCTTTTGACACCGTGATGCTTAAAGACAATGATGGCAAGGTTGAAGTGGGCAAACCTTACATTGCAGGCGCCAATGTCAAGGCCACAGTCCTTCGCCACCTCAAGGGCGATAAGGTTCTGGTGTTTAAGAAAATCCGTCGCAAAGGCTTCCAGAAGATGAACGGCCACCGTGACTATCTGACCCAGATCAAGATTGACAGCATCAACTAAGTCTAACCGTTAAAAACAGAAAGCAATATGGCACACAAAAAAGGTGTTGGTAGTTCCAGTAACGGTCGCGAGAGCGAAAGCAAGCGACTTGGCGTTAAGATTTTTGGCGGTCAGAAGTGCGTCGCCGGCAACATCATCGTCCGCCAGCGCGGCACCGCCCACAACCCCGGCCAGAACGTGGGTATGGGCAAGGACCACACGCTCTATGCCCTCGTCGACGGCGTGGTGAAATTCCACAAAGGCCGTGAGGACCGTAGCTTCGTCAGCGTGGTTCCCGCCGAGTAAGAACTTCTCAAAGTAAAAAAGAAAGCCCCATGCTTGCTGCATGGGGCTTTCTTTTTATTTCTCCAGCTGTACGCGGATGCTTTCGGCGTGTATCTTTTCAAGCATTTCTTTGATGAAGTCGGCCCTGAGGCCCAGGGCTTCGGCCTGCCGCAGTCGGTCGGCGACGACGGCCTCCCAGCGTTTGGACTGGTAGACGGACATCTGGCGGGCGTGCTTGACTTCGGCGATTTGCTTCGAGAGTTCCATGCGCTGGCCCATCAGACGCAATATCTCGTGGTCGATATCATCGATTTGCTGGCGGAGTGGTGTCAGGTAGGAGATGTCGCTGTCGGTCAGTTGCCGGTTGAAGGAGGTTAGGTGCTCGAGCATCGCGATGAAGGCCGACGGGTCGAGTTGCTGGTCGGCGTCGCTCCAGGCCTCGGCAGGGTGGGGGTGGACCTCCACCATCAGTCCGTCGTAGTCGAGTTGCATGGCGGCCATGGCGAGACTCTCGATGAGGTCGCGGCGGCCGCTAATGTGACTGGGGTCGCAGAGGATGGGGATGTCGGGCATCTCGCGGCGGAATTCCATGGCCACCTCCCACAAGGGGGCGTTGCGGTAGCCGTTGTTGTGGTACATGCTGAAACCGCGGTGGATGGCCATCAGACGGGTGATGCCGGCCTGCTGCAACCGCTCCAGTGCACCTGTCCACAGGCGTGCGTCGGGACACACGGGGTTTTTGACCAGCACCGTCATGTCGCTGCCGCGCAGGGCATGGCATATCTCTTCGACCATGAAGGGGTTGGCGGTGGTGCGGGCACCAAGCCACACGGTGTCGATGTCGTGCTGCAGGCAGAGCGCCACATGTTCGGGCCGCGCCACCTCGCAGCAGAAGCGTACCTTGTATTCTTTCGCCAGCGACTGCATCCATCGCAAGGCGGGTTCGCCGAGCCCTTCGAAGGCACCCGGACGGGTGCGAGGCTTCCACACACCGGCGCGTATCAGCTGTACGGGCGAGAGGCGGCTCAGCGTCTCGGTGACTTCGCGCAACTGGTCGTAACTCTCCACGCTGCAGGGACCCGCGATGATAAAGGGTTTGTTGGTCTTGTCCATAAACGATTTGCAAAAGTACGCAATTTTTTCGACATGACGGCGTTATTTTAGCATGAAAATAAAATATCTGAAACTGAAGAGCTGGCTGTTGGTGACCGTGATGAGTGCGTTGGGTATGTCTTCTTGTCACAGCCACAAGCAGTTGGCGGCTCCCAATTCTAATCCTGAGGACCAGCCCGAGGTGAAGGAACGCGAAGAGATACGCCTGATGTACGGCGTGCCGACAATGAACTTCCATATCCGTGGGCAGGTGATGGACGCCGACGGCAAGCCGGTGAAGGACATCCGCGTCAACATGTTGGAGCGTGGCATGGAGGTGAAAGACGGCGAGTTGCAGGGCGACCCCGAACGGGTGCAGCAGTGGCTCGACAGGAGTGCAGTGACTACCGACAGTTTGGGCCGTTTCGAGATTAAAGAGAGTGGTATCCCGCAGGAAGAAGTGCGGCTGATGGTCCGTGACGTGGACGGAGCGGAGAACGGCGAATACAAGAACCAACTGTACGAAACGAAAGTACAGCGGGTCGACGTGGACCGCGAGGGCGCCGACGGCTGGAATCAGGGCACCTTCATGAAGAGGGTGGATATCAAACTTGAGTCTAAATAAGCTAGTATAACTAGTTCGGCTAGTTTGACTAGAGAAACTAGACATCATGCCTCTTTCCCTCAAACAGCGTATCAGCCTTGAACTGCAACGCTCTCTGCGAAAGACCAACGAGCAGTTGCATCCGTTGAGAACCCTCTTCTGGGAGTGCACGCTGCGGTGCAATATGAGTTGCCGTCATTGTGGCTCGGATTGCAAGGTGCAGCCCGACGTGAAAGATATGCCGGCGGCGGACTTCCTGCGCGTCATCGACAGCATTACTCCGCATGTCGACCCGCACAAGCTCTTCATTATCTTTACCGGAGGCGAGGCGTTGTTGCGCGACGACCTCGAAGAGGTGGGCCTCGAACTCTATCGCCGTGAGTACCCGTGGGGGGTGGTCACCAACGGTTACCTGCTGGACGAAAAGCGCCTCGCTAGTTTGAGGGCCAGCGGCATGCATTCGATTACTGTCAGCCTCGACGGTTTCGAAGAGCAACACAACTGGATACGGCGCCATCCGCAGAGTTTCGAGAAGGCCACCGCGGCCATCCGCCTGCTCGCCAAGCAGAAGGACCTCCTCTGGGATGTCGTCACCTGCGTCAATCCGCAGAACTATCCCCACTTGCGTGAGTTCAAGGAATATCTGATATCGTTGGGCGTCCCCGCCTGGCGCCTCTTCAGCATCTTCCCTATGGGCCGCGCCGCCCACGACCCCGACCTGCAACTCACCGACGAGCAGTTCCGCGGAATATTGGACTTCATCTGCGAATGCCGAAACTCCGCACTCCGCACTCCGCACTCCGCACTTAACGTGAGTTACGCCTGCGAAGGCTTTTTGGGCTCCTATGAACAACGGGTTCGCGACCATTTCTTCTACTGCCGCAGCGGTGTCGAGGTGGCAAGTATCCGTTGCGACGGTGGCATCAGCGGATGCACCTCGGTACGCAGCCACATGGACCAGGGAAACATCTACCGGGACGACTTCTGGGATGTCTGGCAGAACCGCTTCCAGCTGATGCGCGACCGCCGTTGGGCCCGCAAAGGCCAATGCAAAGACTGCAAGGTGTGGCGCTACTGCGAAGGCTCAGGCCTCCACCTCTACGACGACAACGGCGACCTGCTGACTTGCCATTACCACCGATTGAAAGGTGGAAAGTGATTTTTTTCAGTTTTCAATTCTCAATTTTCAATTTTATTTTGTATTTTTGCAATCGCAAATGTGGATAGATTTGTAATGATTGCAACCACTTGAAAAAATGCTAAAGCACTAATTCAACGGTAATTTCAGTACAATCTTTTCACTGTTAAACAAAGTATTAACAGTTAAAAGTAATGTAATTATGAGCTATTTTTTCACATCAGAAAGTGTTTCCGAGGGCCATCCCGACAAGGTGGCCGACCAAATCAGCGATGCGCTGTTGGATGAATTTCTCCGCCGCGATCCCGAGAGCCATGTGGCTTGTGAGACGCTGGTGACCACCGGCTTGGCCGTGGTGAGCGGCGAGGTGACCTGCAATGGATGGGTCGACATCCAGGAGACCGTGCGCGACGTCATCAAAGAGATTGGCTACACCAAGGGCGAGTACAAGTTCGAGGCCGAGTCCTGCGCCGTGCTCTCCACCATCCACGGACAGAGTGGCGACATCAACCAAGGTGTCAGCCGTAAGAAAGAGGAGGAGCAAGGTGCCGGTGACCAGGGCATGATGTTCGGCTATGCCTGCAACGAGACACGCGAATACATGCCGTTACCCATCACGCTGGCACATATCTTCCTGCTGGAACTCACCCGTATCCGCAAGGAGGGCAAGCAGATGACCTACCTGCGTCCCGACGCCAAGAGCCAGATTACCATCGAATACAGCGATGCCGGCAAGCCCTTGCGTGTCGACACCATCGTGCTCTCCACCCAGCACGACGAGTTCGACACCGAGCGCCGTATGCTCAAGCAGATAGAGAAGGATGTCCGCGAGATACTGATACCGCGCGTGCTGAAACGCATCAACGCCAAGAACCGCGCCCTCTTCGCCAAGAATGACTTCAAACTGTATGTCAACCCCACGGGCAAGTTCGTTATCGGTGGTCCCCATGGCGATACGGGTCTCACGGGTCGTAAGATTATCGTCGACACCTACGGCGGACGTGGTGCTCACGGCGGTGGCGCCTTCAGCGGGAAAGACCCCTCGAAGGTCGACCGTTCGGCAGCCTATGCCACTCGCCATATCGCCAAGAATATGGTGGCCGCCGGCCTCTGCGACGAGGTGCTCGTGCAGGTGGCCTACGCCATCGGCGTGGCCGAGCCTGTGGGCTTCTATGTCAACACCTACGGCACTGCTAAGGTGAAGCTGACCGACGGCGAGATTGCGAAGCGCGTGGAAAAACTCTTCGACATGCGGCCGTATGCCATCACGCAGCGCTTCGGCCTGAAGAACCCCATCTACCGCCAGACCGCCGCCTACGGCCACATGGGTCGCGACCCCAAGGAAGAGACGGTAGTCCTCTACGATGCCACCGGCCGCAAGCACACCAAGAAAGTCCAGTTCTTCGGCTGGGAGAAACTCGACATGGTCGACGCCATCAAAAAGGAATTCGGCCTCTAAAAGACAGACGAGATACATGAACAGGCGGGTCCCGTTGAGGAGCCTGCCTGTTTTTTTGTATCACTCGAGTGCCCCGTCTTAAAACTTAACAATAACTTAACTTTTTCGTAACGGTTTTGTGACGATAGCCAACTGCCGTGGTAAAATTATGGCCAACTGCCGTGGTGTTTTTGTGGCCAACTGCCGTGGTAAAATTATGGCCAACTGCCGTGGTTTTCAAAAAAAGTTGTATATTTGCAGCTGAAAACAAGATGGAAATATGAAGGTGTATAGCCCGAGAATCGTTGATAGCCAGCTAGAAAAGATGCTTCGGCGTATAGGTGCCGTTCTGGTGCAAGGCCCCAAATGGTGTGGAAAAACCACTACGGCAGAGCAGCAGGCGGCGAGTGTCATCTATCTCGACGACCCCGGCAAGCAGAAAATGTACCGTCAGACGGCGGAACTCAACATCGGGGCTTTGATGCAGGGCGACACTCCTCGCTTGATGGACGAGTGGCAGCTGTTCCCCCAGCTGTGGAATGCCGTACGTTTCGAGGTTGACCACCGCAAGGCCGAAGGCCAGTTCATCTTGACTGGCTCGGCGGTGCCTCCGTTGACAAGCGAGATAAACCATACCGGTACCGGCCGTTTCGCAAGGTTGACGATGCGCACCATGACACTTCAAGAGTCGGGCGACTCCACGGCTTCGGTGAGCCTAAGGTGGCTTTTTGAGAAACACGCCGAACAGCCCACGGGTGAAGCCAAAATAGGCCTCGACAGGTTGGCATTCCTGATATGCCGTGGGGGCTGGCCAAATTCGATTGGCAAGCAGGACGAAGACGCACTGGCGCTGGCTTACGACTACTACGAGGCCGTGGTGGAATCCGATATCTCGCGTGTTGACGGGGTGCGTCGCAACGCTGAGATGGCCCGTCGGCTCACGCGGTCGTTGGCCCGGCATCAGGGAGCACAGGTGTCGTTGGAGACCATCCGTCAGGACATGGCGTTGAACGACGAGAGCGCGATGGGAGAAAGTAGTTTCGCACAATATATGAACGTGCTGAAAAGCATCTTTGTTGTGGACGACATGCCGGCATGGAACCCCAATTTGCGCTCGAAGACAGCTATCCGCACTTCGGACACGCGATATTTCAATGATTCGTCGATAGCGGCGTCGGCGTTGGGTGTCAGTCCTGCCGACTTAGTGTTGGACTTGAACACCATGGGTCTGATGTTCGAGACTCTGGCGGTGCGCGACCTGCGGGTGTATGCCGATGCACTGGATGGCCGCGTGTACCACTATCGCGACAAAAGCGGACTGGAGTGCGATGCCGTTGTACACTTGCGCAATGGCAGTTACGGCCTGGTGGAGATAAAACTTGGCGGTGACTCTCTGATTGAGGATGGCGTCAAGACGCTGAAGGCTTTGGCTGAAAAGATTGATACCGGCAAGATGAAGGAACCGTCGTTCTTGATGGTGCTGACGGGAGTGGGTGACTATCCCTTGCGTCGCAGCGATGGTGTCTTTGTGGTGCCGATAGGTTGTTTAGGAGTATAATCTAGAAATCAATAAATCATATTAATATGACAAAATTAAGTGTCAATATCAACAAGGTGGCCACCATCCGCAATGCGCGAGGCGGCAATACGCCTGATGTGTTAAAATTTGCTGTGGACTGCGAGCGTTTCGGAGCCCAGGGTATCACCGTGCATCCGCGTCCCGACGAGCGCCATATCCGCTATGCCGACGCGTTGGCCATCAAGCCGCTTATCGGCGTGGAGTATAATATCGAGGGCAATCCCAAAGGTGTCTCCAAAAGCAAACCCTACGGCTTCATCGATTTGGTGGAGGAAATCAAACCCGCCCAGGTGACGCTGGTGCCCGACGCCGAAGGGGTGCTCACCTCCAATGCCGGTTGGGATACCGTCAAGAACCAGGACTATCTGAAGGATGTCGTCAAAGAGTTCAAGGACTGTGGTATCCGCGTGAGTATATTTATCGACGCCAATCCGCAGATGATCGAGATGGCTGCCAAGACCGGCACCGACCGCGTGGAGCTCTACACCGAAGCCTACGCAAGAGATTATCATGCGGCCGCCACCTCTCACCTTTCACCTCTCACCTCTCACCTTGAAAAGGCCGTCAGGCCTTTTGTCGAGGCTGCCAAGGTGGCCCGCGACTGCGGCCTCGGCCTCAATGCCGGCCACGATCTCTCGCTGGAGAATCTTGCCTATTTCCACCAGCAGATACCCTGGTGCGACGAGGTGAGCATCGGCCACGCCCTTATCTCCGACGCCCTCTACCTCGGCATCGAAGAGACCATCCATCGTTATCTGGCTTGCCTGAAATGAAACGGATAGTAGTTGCAGCGTTGCTGCTGACGCTGGGGATGTCGGCTTTTGCGCAGCCGCGTCCTCGCGGAGAGGGGAATAATGTCAACCTTGGCCTGATACCGACTCCGCAGAAGGTACGTGACGTCGACAGTAGCCGCATGGTGCGCTTCGACAAAGCGAAGGTGAAAGAGGTGCTCACGGACGAGTCAAACCATAGACAGTGGTATAGTATCCGATTTGAGCCGAAGCACATCACGATTTGCTATGTTGGCGAGGAGGGACGGCAGTATGCCCACATGACCCTTGACCAACTGCGAGTGCTTCACTCGGAAGTGCCGAGTATGACCATCACCGACTGGCCGGCCTTTACATACCGTGGCTGGATGGACGATATCAGCCGCGGGCCCGTGCCGCATCAGGCCTTCCGCCAGAAGCAATGGCAGCGACTCCACGCACTGAAATTCAACTACTGCAACTACTACACCGAGCACACGCTCTACCAACCCGACTTCCCCGACCTGGCGCCCGCCTACGCCGCCGAGTGCACGCCGCACCCCGACGAGGTTATCAACTTGCAGCTCTTTGCCCATGCCGAGAAGACGCTCCGCATCCCGTTCTACCAGCACATGATGGACAGCCGCACCAATTTCGACCCCTCGGTCGAGGCCACCTACGACTTCCTCCGCAAGCGCATCGCTGCCGCCTACCAGCGCATTCCTAGCTCGCCCTTCTTCATCATCAACTGCGATGAGACCGAGCAACTCGGTACCGGCCGTGCGAAGAAGCTGGTGGACAGCTTGGGTGCCGACCAGGTGTATGTAGACCACATCAACCGTTGCTATAACATCGTCAAAGATCTTTCACCTTTCACCTCTCACCTTTCACCTCGAGTAGCCATGTGGGGCGACATCGTGGCGAAGAACCCGGCGATGATGAAGCAGCTGCCGAAGGATATGATTTACATCATGTGGGCCTACGAGCCTATCGACAGTTTTACTCACCTGATAAAACCCTTCAAGGAGCAGGGCAACCCCTTCTGGGTGGCTGCCTCGACGGGCCACAGCGCCACCATGACCTCCACGCCGCAACGGTATATCAAGAATATCGCCAACCTCTTCCGCGACGGCTACCGCGACGGTGCCGGGGGTGCCATGCTCACCTGCTGGGACGACAACGGCGAAGCCCTGTTCGACAACTCTTGGCACGCGCAGTACTGGGCCGCCGAGATGGCCTGGAACCCCCTGAAGACCGATGACCCCGAGGAACTCCGCCAGCGCGAAGCCCAGTTCAACGAGAACTTCGAGAGGCTCTTCTATGGCGATAAGGACCTTAAGGTCTCTGACCTCTACTCCGTCGGCGCCCTCATGTACAACCCCGCCGTCGGCGACTGGTACAACTCAGCCGCCCTGATGGAACCGCTGTTGAACTTCAACCCCGACAACACTGGCGATGCCATGCACGAGCGCATTGAGCATGTAAGCCATCTGATTGATGCTATCCATATCGACTCTGCCGCCAACCCCCATGCCCATTATGCACTGAAACGAATGTCGGCTACAATAGAGAAATGCCGTCTACGTCTTTATATCAACGATACCGCTCTTTACCCAGAGATACCATACACTGTACCGGAATATCTGCAGACCCTTTTCGACCTCAAGCGCGAGTACCTCCGCCTATGGGACCAGGAGAACGGCGACTACGAACGCTATATCGTGGCGAACCGCTATGATGACCTCGCCCGCGAGGTGCTAGAACTCGACCGCCATGTCTTCATGGAGGTTAATAGTTCTAGTCAAACTAGTAATACTAGTTCAACTAGCCTGCCGATGGTCACTCTTAGAACCCTCTACAACGACCGCCCCATTTATTATACCCTCGACGGCTCAGAGCCCACGGCGTCCTCGACCAAATACGATGGTCCGTTCCCATTGGAGCGCTCCGCCACCATCAAAGCCATATCCTATAATAAATACGGTGAAAGCGTCATCACTGAGCAGTATCTCTTGAGTCATCTCGGCATGGGTGCCAAGATTACCCTTAACACCAAGTACAGCGACTATAAAGCCATATACTCGGGTGGGGGAGAGGGTGCCCTCATCGACGGCCAGCTCGGCAGCAACACCACCTATGCCGACGGCCACTGGCAGGGCTACTGGGGCGACAGCATCGACGCCACCATCGACTTCGGCAAGCCGACTGAAATTCATGAGGTGAGTATGCGCTTTATGCAAAATACCTTCGACTGGATCTTGGCGCCAACGCAGATAAAGGTCTATGCGTCGAAGGACGGCAAGGAGTGGACGTTGGTGGCTGACAAGCAGTTTGACATGGACCCCCGCGAGACTGGCATGAGGCAGAAGCAGTACACCGTACCTCTCACCTCTCACCATTCACCTTTCACCCACCTCCGCGTCGTCGTCCCCAACCCCGGTCCGCTGCCCTCGTGGCATCCCGCCCCCGGACAGCCCTCTTACCTCTTCACCGACGAAATTATCGTCCGGTAGATTTTACTTTCGACCTCGACGGACGTATTACCTGCAAATGACAGCAACCACGGACATAGAGTTGATGCAGCAGGTAGCCAAAGGCAATGAGGCGGCTCTGCGCGAGCTGATTGACCGCTATCGCGAGCGACTCTACCGTATAGCCTATGGACTCCTGTCCGACCATGCCGCGGCCGACGATGCTGTGCAGGAGACCTTTATCCGCCTCTGGACCCGCGCCCGCCGCTTCGACCCACGCCATTCCGTCGCCACTTGGCTCTATACCATCTGTGCCCGCCGCTGCTACGACGAACTGCGACACCGTCGTCGTCACCGTGAGGCGGTAGAGCAGATGGAACAGTCTGTTGCCAAAGCAGGAAACATAGACGGGGAGCAAATCCTCGTATTCCTGCAGCAGGTCGTGGCCACGCTCCCGACGAAGCAGCGTGTTGTCTACCAACTGCGTGAAATAGAGTGTCTCGATGCTGAGTCCACAGCCGAAGCCCTCCGTATGACCGTCGACCAAGTGAAGGCCAACCTCTGGAATGCACGCAATACCGTACGAGAAAAACTGAAGCAATATGGAATATAACGAATTGATAACAAGAGCGCAGCAAGCCTCCGTCGACACCCCAGGCACCGACGTCATCCTCACCGGTATGCGCCGTACCCTGCGCCGTCGGCAGCAACGGCACAGTCTGCTGCTCTCTTTGACCCTCGTGGCCTTGGTCGGCCTCTCGGTGGCCCTCATGCAACCAGCGGAAGAGCGGCCATTGACACTCGCAGAGCGTGTCAGTGCCCAGCTGGCCAAGCCGACCTCCAAGACGCCGCCGTCGCTCGTTGGCTATCGCCATTCCGTCAGAAACCATCAAATATACACCTTGATATGAAACGCAACTTTCTCACCCTAGCCTTGCTGGCAATTCTCTGCGCCTCGTGTGGCACGGAATATGTAGTCACTGATTCGGTGCGCCGCAACCTTGGCGGCACCCGCACCATCCTTAGCACGGACACCACCTCGCTGGCCAACACCTCGTGCAACGCCTGGGACCGCCAGATGCTCGACCGGCCGCTGTCCGTCGACTTTCGCGTCTTGACCGACACCATGCGCTACGCCTACAGAGCGCCCATGACGCGCGATGGTTGGACACTCGCCGACGACAGTCTCTCTCGCTTGCTCCGCCCGCAGGTGACCGTCACCAAGAACTTCCGATGGTTCACCACCCGCTACCGCTACACGGCGCGCTTCGCGCAGCTTGACAGCCTGCCGGTGCCTATCGCCGAATACTTCACCTCCGACGAGGCGCAACTCTTCCTCGGCCACAGCGAATGGCCTGTCGACTGGAACGGCGCCGACCTCTACGCTCTGCTCGACAAACTGAACACCAAGTATGTCCGCTGGTGGAGCCATTGCCTCTTTGAGCGGCAGTACGAGATGTTCATTGCCCGGGCCGACAGCGCACAGCGCCAACTCCTCGCCAGCCGTCACGACACCCTCCTTGCCCTCGTCCTCGCCGACCTCGGCGACGACGGCCAGACGTCGCTCGCCAGCAAGGCCTCCCTATTCCCCGAACTCGACTTCGTCAGCGACTACCATCAGTCAATAGAGGTGCAGTCGATGGTGAGCGAATGGGTCGAGCGCAATGCCTTCGAGACCCACGTCCTCTGGAATGTCGAGTTGCCGGGCGGCCGCACCGTCGAGCACAAAGTCAGCGCCGACCGGCTCCTGATTGGCGACTACATGATTGAGGAAACAGGTCGCACCATCAACTGGTGGGCCGTCGCACTCACCCTGTTCGTTCTCCTGGGGTTCGTCTTTTTGCTTTCCCGTCGCTACGTTCGTTAGTGCTTGTATCTCTGTGATATATAGTAATTTAGTGTGATTTCCCACAGGCGTGGCGGATTTCTGAAAGAATGCACTCTTGTAATTCACTGGTAGATAGCGCGGAAAAGGCCTTATCTCCTACCACCGTGGTAGGTGTTGATAAGGCGTTGGTAAGGCGTTGGTAAGTTGTTGGTAAGGCGATGGAGGGGCGGTGGGCTTTTCCAATCCTGCGGGATGCCGTTTGTGTTTACATAACCGATTGATTTATATTGCAATAAATTATTTTCCTGTTTTTTGTGGGCGTTATGACTCAGTTGGAGCCTGTTTTTCCTGTTTTCCGGTGCTGTTTTCCCTGTTTTTTCTTCTGTTTTTCGCCTTCTCAGTAAAATTTTTTGTTTCGTATATATCTGTGCTACAGCGTAGATGGATGTTTTGTGAGTTTTTATTGAAAAAAAATTTTTGTAGTTTTGAAAATGGTTGTATCTTTGCAGCCGTTTTCGACCGGAAAGCGACAGTTATTTGAAACGGATGAGAAGATAGAGATAGCGTGTGTCGGATGCATATTATAAGGATATGTATGAGACACGAAGACGAGTCAAGACCGTTTCGGAAGTCGAGAGGAGAGCAAGTTCACTTGCTGTCCCGAGATGAAGAAACGCGTTGAACGAAAGTTCAAAAAGGTAAAAGAACAATTCTTACAATGAAGAGTTTGATCCTGGCTCAGGATGAACGCTAGCGGCAGGCTTAACACATGCAAGTCGAGGGGCAGCGGGGAGTAGCAATACTCTGCCGGCGACCGGCGCACGGGTGCGTAACGCGTATGCAACCTGCCCGTAACAGGGGTATAACGGAGAGAAATTTCCACTAATCCCCCATATTGTCGCGGATTCGCATGTTTCTGCGACGAAAGCTACGGTGGTTACGGATGGGCATGCGTGACATTAGCTAGTTGGCGGGGCA
>Ga0310786_10004454_pt1 | contig 19517 bp, 16 predicted proteins | sample AusTroGonzalo_MG_FD_203881 | JGI IMG/M metagenome (GOLD analysis project Ga0310786, IMG submission 203881) | Bovine rumen microbial communities from tropical cattle in Woodstock, Queensland, Australia - Gonzalo_03 (v2) (version 2) | ecosystem: Host-associated > Mammals > Digestive system >... | reverse complement strand
GGCTCGACGTAGTCGAGAAAAATATATAATATGAAAGACACGACTCGCAAGAAAATAACCAAGTGGTTCTGGATCCTCATCACCGCTCCGGTGGCGCTGATCCTGGCCCTCCTCGTGCTGGTCTGGATCTTTGCGAAGATACCTTCCTTCGAGGAGCTGGAGAACCCCGACAGCAAGCTCGCCACGCAGGTGATCGCCGAGGACGGCGAGATCCTGACCACCTTCCATATCGAGAACCGCACGTATGCCAGTTACGACGAACTGGCCCCCAGCCTTGTCCAGGCCGCAGTCGCCACTGAGGACAAGCGTTTCTACAAGCACTCCGGCATCGATATGATCGGTCTCGGACGCGTGTTCTTCAAGACTCTCCTTATGACAGATACCAGCCAGGGCGGTGGCAGTACCATCACCCAGCAGCTGGCCAAGACACTGTATCCCCGCCGAGAGGTCAAGAGCAAGATTCCCGGCTGGTCCAAGGTCGTGATGGTGTGGGTGAAGCTCAAGGAGTGGATCACCGCAGTCAAGCTCGAGCGCAACTATACCAAGGAGGAGATCGTGGATATGTACCTCAACTCCATCTTCTTCGGCAGCAGCGCGTACGGCATCAAGGCAGCGTCGATGACCTTCTTCGACAAGCAGCCCTCCGAGCTCAAGGTCGAGGAGAGCGCGATGCTCGTGGGAATGGTCAACAAACCCACTCGCTACAACCCCCGCCTCAATCCCGACAAGGCCCTCCAGCGCCGCAACACCGTACTTGAGCGAATGGAGCGGTCCGGCTACATCACCAGGGAGGAGTGCGATTCCCTCTGCCTCGTCCCCATCAACGTCGACAACTACCAGGTCCAGGACCACAACGCCGGCCGCGCGCCTTATTTCCGCGACATGCTCCGCCGCGTGATGTCCGCGCACAAGCCCAAGCGCTCGGACTATTCCGAACGCGAGCTGTATTCTGCCGACTCGCTCCGCTGGATCCAGGACGAGCTTTACGGCTGGCTGGACAAGAATAAAAAGGCCAATGGCGAGCCCTACGACCTCGACCGCGACGGCCTCCGCATCTATACCACCATCAACTACAAGATGCAGAAGTACGCCGAGGAAGCCATCGAGGAGCATCTCGGCAAGACCCTTCAGAAGAGCTTCGACCGCGAGTCGCGCAACCTCTCGCACAAGCCTTTCGCCAACGATGTCGACGAGGCGGTGCGCAACCGCCTGATGAACCAGGCCCGCCGCTGGAGCGACCGCTACCGCCTGCAGAAGAACGCCGGCGTGCCCGAGGCCACTATCCTCAAGGGCTTCTCCGAGCCGGAGAATATGAAGATCTTCGCCTGGGGCAAGGACGGCAAGCCCACGGTCATCGACACCACGATGACCCCGGACGATTCCATACGCTACTACAAGTCCATCCTCAGGGCCGGCTTTATGGCCATCGAACCTTCCACCGGCCAGATCAAGGCCTATGTGGGAGGACCCAACTACCGCTTCTTCAAGTATGACAACGTCGGCCAGGGACGCCGCCAGGTCGGCTCCACCATCAAGCCGTTCCTCTATACCACCGGCATCCTCAGCGGAATGTCCCCTGACGACGAGTTCATGAACAACCCCGTGTCGTTCGTGTTCCCCGACGGAAGGGAGTGGACGCCCAAGACCACCGACGCCGCCCAGTACAGGGGCCGCGCCCTGACCATGCGCCAGGGTCTCCAGATAAGCAGCAACAACATCGCCGCCTCCATAATGAAGAAGCTCTGCGAGGGCGACCCTTATTTCACGCGCGGTCCCGAGCAGATGATCAGCCTGATGCGCTCTATGGGCATCTCCGGCCACATCGAGGCCGTGCCCTCCATCGCCGTGGGCGCCGCCGACCTCTCCATCTATGAGATGGTCGCGGCGTACAACACCTTCCCTTCGGGAGGCGTATATTGCGAGCCGCTGTTCGTGACGCGCATCGAGGACAACCTCGGCAACGTCATCAGCGAGTTCACCAGCGGCAAGCGCGACGCCCTCAACGAGAACGTCGCCTACACGATGGTGCAGATGATGCAGAACGTCATCAACGGAGGTACCGGCGGACGCATCCGTTCCGTGTACGGCCTCCGCGGACAGATCGCCGGCAAGACCGGAACGACCAACGACAACTCCGACGGCTGGTTCATCGGCTACACGCCGTCCATCACCGCCGGCGTCTGGGTCGGCTGCGAGGACCGTCAGGTTCATTTCCAGTCCACCTCGCTCGGACAGGGCTCCAACGCCGCCCTGCCCATCTGGGGCATCTGGATGAAGAAGGTCCTGGCCGACGGCACCCTCGGCATCAACGAGGCCGACTCGTTCATCGAGCCGGCCGGAATGGCGCTCCTGCCGGAGATCATCGGCCACGTCGAGGAGCCCAAGACCAGTTCCGAGAAGAAGGAAGAAGAGTATTATTTCGACTGATGAGATATGTCCAAGTATAGTTCGATCGCAGTTTTCTACGGCAGCGACTCCTCCGAGTGGGAGGTCGCCTGCCGGAGCGGGGAGTTCACCGCATCCCGCATCGACGAGAACGTCTATGACGTCTACGAGATCCTTGCCCGTTTCGGCCGCTGGCAGTTGGTCGCATACCGCAAGAAGAACTCGATGCGCGTCATCTTCCCCGAGGGCTCGCGTCCCGAGGTGGACAAGACCGACTGTTCCGTCCGTGTCCTCGGCGAGAAGGTCAAGTTCGACTTCGTGTACATAATGCAGCACGGCAAGCCGGGCGAGAACGGCCTCCTCCAGGGCTATTTCGAGATGCTGGGAGTCCCTTACAGCGGGTGCAACTCCTTCGTGAGCGCCGTCTCCTTCGACAAGTACGCCTGCAAGAACTACCTGCGCGACGTGGACTTCGTCAAGTGCGCGCCCGACGCCTTCGTGCGCAAGGGCGCCGACCTCGATGCCTTCGCAGCCAAGGTCGTCGAACAGCTCGCCTTCCCGGTGTTCGTCAAGCCTACCGACGGCGGTTCGAGCTTTGGCATCACCAAGGTCAACCGTCCCGAGGATCTCATCCCCGCCATCCAGTTCGCCTTCTCCGAAGGCCCGATGGTGCTCGTTGAGCAGGGGATCGCAGGCCGGGAGCTCACCTGCGCCGCTTATTTCGACGGGACCGACGTCAAGGCCCTTCCGCTCATCGAGATCGTCTCGGAGAACGACTACTTCGACTACGACGCCAAGTACAACGGCCACAGCCAGGAGATCTGCCCGGCGCCGGTGTCCGACGACGTCCGCGTCCTGGTACAGGACACGACGGCGCGGATCTACCGCCGGCTCGGCTGCGCCGGAGTCGTGCGCGTGGATTTCATCCTGGGCGACGACGGCCTTTACTTCCTGGAAGTCAACACCATCCCCGGAATGACCAGCGCTTCCCTCGTGCCGCGTATGGTGCGCACCGCCGGGATGGATATGACCTCCTTCCTTTCCATCATCATCGAGAATTCCTAAGGGATGCTGCTCGCGGATTTCATACGTGAAGGGACAAGGTCCCTCGGGAGCCTGTACCCTGAAAGGGAGGCGCACACCATCGTGCTGATGCTCTGCGAGGCCCTTCTGGGGACGCGCAGCTATACGCACGTCGTGGAGCCCGGGACCGAGGTGGAGCCGGGCGCCGTGCCGGCCCTCGAAGCCGCTCTGGAGCGGCTCCTGGCCGGCGAGCCCGTGCAGTACGTCACTGGCTTCGCGGAGTTCTGCGGCTTCCGCTTCCGGGTCACCCCGGACGTGCTTATACCCCGTCCGGAGACGGAGCAGCTGGTCCGCGATGCTGTGGCTGAGGTTTCCCGCCTGCGGGAGATGCGGAGTGCCCCGGTGCGGGTCCTGGACCTCTGTACCGGATCGGGCTGCATCGCCTGGTCGGTGGCGCTTCTGGCTCCGGGTACCGAGGTAGTGGGCGTCGACGTGTCGGATGCGGCCCTGTCGGTGGCTAGGGGACAGGATTTCTCGGACGAATTGAAGTCCACGGGAGCGGTTGCCCCGCTCTTCGTCAAGGCCGACATACTCGATACGGAGCAGGACTTTCCCTACGGTGTTTTCGACCTGGTACTGAGCAATCCTCCCTACATAATGGAGTCGGAAAAAACCCTAATGCGCGGCAATGTCCTGGATTTCGAACCGGCGCTTGCGCTGTTCGTCCCCGACGGCGACCCGCTGTTGTTCTACCGCGCCGTCGCCGAGTGGTCCCGGCGCTTCCTTGCGCCGGACGGAAAGGGGATTTCCGAGATCAATGAACGCATCGGCGACCCGACCGCGGAGGTTTTCCGCGTTGCCGGGTACCCCCACACCGTGGTCATCGACGACATTTTTGACAGAAATCGCTTCGTCAAGTATTCCAAAATCCCCCTCTGAGTAGCCTCCAGACTTGTTTTTTTATTTTATCCGTTTCCATTTTGCGTAAACGGATGATTATCGCTCCCTTTGCATAACTAAAAGGAAGTATGCTATGAAGAACAAGTCTTTTATCCGGGCGGCGGCCCAGGCGCTGCTGCTTACGGCCCTTTTCTCCTGTGAAAGATTCCCTGCTGTGGATGAGCCTGAGGACCCGTCTCCGGTATCCCTGGAGGAGCTTGCCCAGATCTTCTCCCGTCTGCCTCTAGAAAAGGAACATCTTGACGAGGTCCATACCGCCGTCTCTTCTTCCCTCGAGTACGGCTATGACGAAGAATATACTATGGCGGACCTCTTCACCTCGCCGGGGACTGGGGTGGGGGCCAGGGCCGCCGGGACGAAGGCCCAGGCGGACCGCTGGTCGCGGCCGCTGCGCACCCTGCTCGAGGATTATCTCGAGCAGGCTTACGCCACGCGCGCCGGCGACGCCCCCGGCAGCGCCTCCGAGTACATTTCAGCCCTCACGCAGTCGAATGTACAGATTTACTGGCCTTATTCAGAAGACTGGGACGGCTCGTCGCTGCCCGTTATCACTTTCGACCCGGGCGGGACGATGGAGGCCAATTACGGTTACGAGATGCGTCCTGACGGCTCTGTCAAGGAAGTAGTCGTGACGGAGAAGATGGCGAGGGAGAGGCCTGTCTGGGTGATGAACCGCAACGACGACAGCGAGTACCAGACCATCGAGATGCTCCGCCGCCAGGACCCCGACTGGGGCAAGGGCGGCACCATAGTCGTCCATAAGGAAACGAAGGCTGACGATTACTCCGGAACCAAGACCTTGATCCTGAAGGAGTTCGAGGCCTCGCGCAATTACGATTCCTGGTTCGCCGGAGGCAGCGAATTCTTCGTGAAGGCGGGTGCCGTCGAGGATTTCAACGCCAGCACGGAGGCCGAGATGCGGCTCTATTCTCCATCGATCACGGACTTTATGGTGGTGGTCAAGCGCAGCCAGATCGGGCAGAAGATTCCGTTCCACGCCGTGCTGGTGTCGGAGTGGACCGAGCAGCTGGAGTCCCTTGCGTTCCTGATTACGGAGGACGACGGCGGCACCGTCACCACCTGGAAAGCCTCCGCCAACGTCAAGGTCAAGTCCAGGACTTACGGCATAGACATCGAGATTCCGTTCAACTCCAGGGATGACATCGTCTGGCGAGGCCAGCTGACGCGGAAGTACTTCGAGAAGAACAACGACATAGAGGGGCATTTCGGCGACGTCTGGCTGACATTCGGAATAATTTGACAAGTCGCCGGAAATCCCTATCTTTGTTTGCTATGTTCGCAAAAGATGTTTATGTCAGGAGGCGTCAGACGCTTATCGACAGCATGAAAGCGCAGGGAGCATCCGGCATCGCCCTCTTCCTCGGCAATGTCGAGTCCCCGGCCCAATATAGGGATAACTGCTACAAATTCCGCCAGGACAGCAACTGGCTCTATTACTTCGGCATCGACGAGCCGCGCTACGCTGCGGTCCTCGACCTTGACAGCGGAGAGGAGACCGTCTATGCCGACGACGTCGACATCGACGACATCATCTGGATGGGTCCGATGCCTTCGGTGGCCTCGATCGCGGAAGGTGTCGGCGTCGCGCATTCCGCGCCGTACGGCGCGCTCGGCGACGCCGTCGCCCGCGCCCGCGCCCTCGGCCGCAAGGTGCATTTCCTGCCGGCTTCGCGTTATTACAATGCATTGAAGTTCAGTGAATTGCTGGGCATCGACCCTGCCGACACCTTCAGCAAGGGCAAGGCCGGCTGCCCGGCCGCTTCCCTCGAGATGGTGCGTGCCGTCGTGCAGATGCGCCTCGTCAAGGAGGACATCGAGATAGCCGAGATGGAGATTGCCTGCACCCTGGGCCAGCAGATGCATACGGTCGCCCGCCAGGGCATCTCCGTGGGCGTCAAGGAGCAGGAGATTGTGGGCGCAATGGAGGCCCTGACCCTGGCCAAGGGCTGGGGCGTCTCCTTCGCCACCATCCTCACCCAGCACGGCGAGATCTTCCACTGCCATTCCCACGAGGCTCTGATCGAGCCCGGCAAGCTCCTGGTCATCGACGCGGGTCTGGAGACCAACGACCACTATGCTTCGGATTTCACCCGCACCTATCCCACCGCGGGCAAGTTCACCCCGAAGCAGCGCGACGTCTATCAGCTTGTGTATGAGTGCAATGAGTACGCTTTCAGCATAACCCGCCCGGGCACTGCTTACCTCGACGTGCATCTGAGCGTCGCGCGCAGGATGCTCGAGGGCCTCAAGGACCTCGGCCTGGTGCGCGGCGACCTCGACGCGATGGTCGAGCAGGGCATCGCGGGCCTCTTCATGCCGCACGGCCTCGGCCACAATATGGGCCTGGACGTCCACGATATGGAGGACCTCGGCGAGAACCTCGTCGGCTACGGGCCGGGCCAGCAGCGCTCGGCGCAGCTCGGCCTGGGCAGCCTGCGCATGGCCAGGCCGCTCGTCCCCGGCAACGTCGTCACCGACGAGCCGGGCATCTACTTCATCCCCGCCCTCATCGAGCAGTGGAAGAAGGAAGGTTCCGACAAGGGCTTCGTCAACTACGATAAGCTCGCCTCCTACTACGATTTCGGCGGTATCCGTCTCGAGGACGACGTCCTCATCACCGCCGAGGGCGCCCGCAGGCTTGGTGCCAACCGCCTGCCCATCGCCCCGGACGACGTCGAAGCGGCTATGGCGGCCGATAAAGCCTAGCGTTATGACCGTCCTGGCCATCCTCGCAGTCGTCGCCGGCGTAGTCGGCATCGTCGGAAGCGTCGTTCCCGGCCTTCCCGGCCCTCCCATCAGCTGGGTGGGCCTGTTGCTGGCGTATCTTGCCAAGGGTACCAACGGGGCCGGCGACCCTATGACCACCAAGTTCCTGATCATCTGGCTGGTCATCACCATCATAGTGACTGTTCTCGATTATGTGATTCCGGCGTATTTCACCAGGATCACTGGTGGGACCAAGGCCGCCGCCCGCGGTGCCATCGCGGGCCTTTTCATCGGCCTGTTCGTCCCGCCGATCGGTATCATAGTCGGTACGCTCCTCGGCGCCTTCCTCGCCGATTTCTTCATCGAGGACAAGGGTGCCTGGCAGTCGTTCAAGGCTTCCATCGGAGCCTTTCTGGGATTTCTCGGAGGTACGGGCATCAAGCTCATAGCCTCCGGCGTAATGATGTATTATATTATTGTCTACCTGTAAATCTACATAATGGGATTGCTTGACGGAAAGGTTGCGCTCATTACCGGCGCAGCGAGAGGGATTGGCAAGGCCATCGCCCTCAAATTTGCCGAAGAAGGCGCGGATGTCGCCTTCACTGACCTTGTCATCAACGAGGCTGCGGAGCAGACCGTGGCCGAGCTCGAGGCCTTCGGGCACAAGGTCAAGGCTTATGCCTCCAACGCCGCCTCCTTCGAGGAGACTCACGCGGTGGTGGAGGAGATCCAGAAGGAGTTCGGACACATCGACATATTGGTCAACAATGCCGGCATCACCAAGGACGGCCTGATGCTCCGTATGACCGAGCAGCAGTGGGACGCCGTCCTGACGGTCAATCTCAAGTCGGCTTTCAACTTCATCCACGCACTTACGCCCGTTATGGCGCGCCAGCGGAGCGGCAGCATCATCTCGATGTCCTCCGTCGTCGGCGTTTCCGGCAATGCCGGCCAGTGCAATTATTCCGCCTCCAAGGCCGGTATGATCGGCCTGACGAAGTCCATCGCCAAGGAGATGGGTCCGCGCGGCATCCGCGCTAACTGCATCGCCCCGGGCTTCATCATTTCGGATATGACGGCCGCGCTCCCCGACGACGTGCGCGAGCAGTGGGTCAAGACCATTCCGCTGCGGCGCGGCGGCACTCCCGAGGACGTCGCCAAGGTGGCGCTCTTCCTCGCGAGCGACCTCTCCGCCTATGTCAGCGGCCAGGTCATCCATTGCTGCGGCGGAATGAACTGCTAGGTTCCTTCTAAAAATGGACCCGATACTTTCCGGCATCTCGCTGAGGGATGCCGGCACGGCATTGCTGGATCTGGCGATGCCGCGCCACTGCGTTGTCTGCCGCCGCCCCCTCGGCCTGCGCGAACGCTTCATCTGCCTCGACTGCCTCGTCGGCTTCCCCTTCACCCACCACTGGGACCGCTCGCACAACCCCATGGCCGACAAATTCAACGCCCTCATCCAGCACGACCTGGACGCCGCCCCTTCAGGTCTCCACGAACCGTACGCCTTTGCCGCCGCGCTGTTTTTCTACAACGCCGACTCGGACTTCCGGCACATCCCGTGGCACCTGAAGTACGAGGGCGGTCTGGCGGCCGGACGGTTATTCGCCCGGATGCTGGGCGAGCGCCTGGCCGCCTCGCCGCAGTTCGCGGACGTGGATATCGTCATCCCCGTCCCGCTGCACTGGACGCGGAGATGGCGGCGCGGCTACAACCAGGCGGAGGTCATCGCCCGCGAGCTGGCGGATGTCCTCGGCGCAGACCTGCGCACGGACATCCTGCGCCGCGCGCGCCGCACCCGCTCCCAGGTCCGCCTTCCCCTCGCGGCGAAGGCTGCCAACGTCCGCGGCGCCTTCTCCCTCCGCCCGCAGTTCCGCCCTTTGCCCGCAGGTTCCCCCGAAAAACCCCATAACCTGCGGGCGACGGAGCACATCCTGCTGGTCGACGACACGTTCACCACAGGGTCGACCCTGAACGCCTGCCGCGCCGTGCTCAGGCAGGCCTTCCCCCTCCCGACCCGCATCTCCGTCGCCACCCTGGCCTACGTCAGCTCCGAATAAACCGAACAACCCTTCGAACCTAGAGCTTGACAAATACTTTCATTCTGGCGAATACGCCCGCAGGTTGTGAAAAAAGGGTAACTTTGCGCAGTAAAAACGGGGAAGGCACGTTATAGTGTTGCAAAGATATGGCGATGGAACCACTGAAGTTGAGGCGCAGGTTGGCGCTGGACATAGTCAGGAAGCTGCAGGATGAGGCGGTGGAGAAGCACGAACTCCGCCAGCTGTTCTGGGAGTGTACGCTGCGCTGCAACCTGTCGTGCAGGCATTGCGGCAGCGACTGCCGTGTACAGTCGACCGTCAAGGATATGCCGGTGGAGGACTTCTGCAGGGCGCTGGATTCGGTGGCGCGGGAGTGCGACCCGCACAAGGTGATGGTGAACATCACCGGCGGGGAGCCGCTGGTGCGCCGCGACCTCGAGGCCTGCGGTCGCGCCATCTACGACCGCGGCTTCCCCTGGGGAATGGTCACCAACGGCCTTGCGCTCACGCCGGAGCGCTACGCCAGCCTGCTGGCCAGCGGCCTGCGGGCGATGACCATCAGCCTGGACGGCCTCGGCGAGGTCCACGACTGGATGCGCGGCCGCCCTGGTACCTTCAAGAAGGCTTCCGAGGCCATCAAGATGGTCATCGACTCCGGCGAGATAGAGTTCGACGTCGTCACCTGCGTGAACGAGCGCAGCCTCCCGCAGCTCAACGAGCTGAAGGAGTACCTGATCGGCCTCGGCCTCAAGGCCTGGCGACTGTTCACGATCTTCCCCGTCGGGAGGGCCGCAAACGACCCGGAACTCCTGCTCGACGGATCGGAGCTCCGACAGCTGATGGATTTCATCAAAGCCACCCGCAAGGAGGGCCGGATCAAAGCGTCCTTCGCCTGCGAGGGCTTCCTCGGCAACTACGAGGGCGACGTCCGCGACCAGTTCTTCCAGTGCGAGGCGGGCGTCACCGTCGGCTCGGTCCTGGCCGACGGCTCCATCTCCGCCTGCCCCAGCATCCGCGCGGACTACGCCCAGGGCAACATCTACAAGGATGATTTCATGGAAATATGGAACAGCCGCTACCAGCCCTACCGCGACCGCTCGTGGATGAAAAAGGACGAATGCGCCGACTGCCGCTACTGGAGATACTGCCGCGGCAACGGAATGCACCTGCGCGACGAAAACGGCCGGCTGGTCCAATGTTTGATGCAAAAAATGTCAAAGATATGAGAAAGAGTATTAATAGAATCTGGAGATTCCTTGCTTCGACCGCCCTCGGTCTTCTGGGCTTCTCTTCGTGCGAATGGCTTGGTATCGGAGTCTGTATGTACGGCGAACCGCACGCAGATTTCAAGGCCATCGGCACCGTGACCGACAACGCCGGAAAGCCCGTCGAGGGCATCCGGGTGGCTGTCCAGCAGCATAGGCATTACGAGGATTCCGATTCGGTCTTCTACGACCAGAACGACTGGTACGACAACGATACCCTGTTCACGGATTCCAACGGAAAATACGAGTTGATGAGGAGCGTTTTCAGCGCGCCGAACAGGGTGACAATCGTCTTCGAGGACATCGACGGCGAGGAGAACGGCGGAGAGTTCGAGAAGGCCGAAGTCAATCCCAAAGTGACCCAGACCAAGAAGGGCGACAAGAGCTGGTACAGCGGAGCCTTCCAGGCCGAGGCCGACGTCCGGCTTAAAAAGAAATAGTCATTTTGTAAGTATCTAGTTTATTTTCAGGGTGCCTCTGCAGGCATCCTGAATGTTTTTTATTATCTTTACGAACCAAGCAAATTCTCTCACCATGGAAGACAAGAACAAATACAACTGGCAGTACTGCTCCGTAGGTGGAGTGGTCAGAGTGAAAGTATCGAGCGGCGAGGACCTCGCCCATCTCGGAGAGCTGGACCAGAAACTCTGGACAGTGCTCAGCTTGCCCACCAAGGGCCTGGAGTTCGACTCCAAGACCCTTGAACTCCTGGACGCCGACGCCGACGGCAAGATCCGCGTCCCGGAGGTCGTTTCCGCCGCCGAATGGCTTACCACGGTTATCAAGGACCGCAACTCCATCCTCGAAGGCCGCAAGGCCCTCCCGCTGGCCATCATCGACACCGGCAATGAAGCCGGCCAGAAGCTTTACGATTCCGCGAAGCGCGTCCTGGAGTATCTGGGCCTCGAAAAGGATGAGATCGCCCTCGAGGACATCGAGGACACCACCAAGATTTTTGCCGGCACGAAGTTCAACGGTGACGGCATCATCACGGCTGTTTCGACGGATGACGAGAATCTTAAGAAAACCATAGGACAGATCATTGAGTTCCTCGGACAGGTCGAAGACCGCAGCGGCGAGCCCGGCGTGAACGCCGAGCTCATCGAGCAGTTCTTCGCGGCGGCCGAGGCGTACGCCGCCTGGCAGGCGGCCGGCGCCGAGGTCCTGCCGTACGGCGCCGACACCGAGGCGGTCAACGCCGCCGTCGAGGCCGTCCAGGCCAAGGTCCAGGACTTCTTCATGCGCTGCAAGCTCATCGCCTTCGACGAGGCCGCCGCTCCCGCGGTGGACGTCGATGTCGAGAAAATCGTCGCCATCGCCGGCGGCAACCTTGCCGAGCAGGAGGCCGATATCGCCACGTATCCCATTGCCCGCCCCTGCAAGGAGCAGGTTCTCCCGTTCACGGGCATCAACCCCGCCTGGAAGGCGGCCGTCGACACTGTCAAGGCCCTCGTCCCCGCGTTCGCGGACAAGGACGGCGTGACCGAGGCCGAGTGGAACGAGGTCGTTGCCGGCCTCGCCCCGTACAACGCCTGGAAGGCCGCCAAGGCCGGCGCCGAGGTCGAGCCGCTCGGGCTTGACGAAGTCAAGGCCCTGCTCGCGGCCGACTCCAAGCCGGCCCTGCTCGCCCTAGTCGAGGCCGACAAGGCCCTCGAGGAGGAGGCCAGCGGCATAGACGAGGTCTGCAAGCTCGTCCGCTACTATGCCCACTTCTCGAAACTCCTCAACAACTACGTGATCCTCAGCGACTTCTATACCCGTGACCCGGAGAAGCTCGCGGTATTCGAGGCCGGCAAGCTTTACATCGACGAGCGTTGCTGCGACCTCTGCGTCCGCGTCGAGGATATGGGCAAGCACGCCGATATGGCCGGCCTCAGCAATATGTTCCTGATCTACTGCGCCTGCAGCTCCAAGGTCAAGGCCGAGACGATGAACATCGCCGCAGTGATGACTGCCGGCAGCATCCGCAACCTCCGTCCCGGAGTCAACGGCGTCTTCTACGACCGCGACGGCCAGGACTGGGACGCCGTCATCACCAAGGTCGTCGACAACCCGATCAGCGTCAGACAGGCCTTCTGGAGCCCTTACCGCAAGTTCGGCAAGTTCATCTCCGACAAGATCAACAAGTCCGCCGCCGACAAGGATGCCAAGGGTATGAGCACCTTGTCCAACATCTCTGACAGCGCCACCAATAAACCTGCTGACGGAGTCAATACCGCCGCCAAGGCCGCCCCGTTCGACGTCGCCAAGTTCGCCGGCATCGCGGCAATGGTTACAATGGCCATAGCTGCGGTCGCAGGCGTCCTCACTATGATCCTCAAGGCCCTCAAGGGCCTGGTCTGGTGGAAATGGCTGATCCTGATAGCAGTCCTGATGCTCATCATCTCCGGTCCGGCCTGCTTCATCGCCTGGCGCAAGCTGCGCAAGCGCAACCTCGGACCGGTCCTCAACGCCAATGGATGGGCCATCAACTCCGCAGTTCTGGTCAACATCCTCTTCGGCAAGACCTTGACCTCCGTCGCCAAGTACCCGAGGGTCCACGTCGACGATCCGTACTCGATGCGTCCTCCGTTCTGGAAGAGATTCCTCCGCTGGCTGATCTTCCTGCTCGTGGTCGCCTTCGCTGTCGGTTACTTCACCAACAACCTGAAGTTCATGGGCATCGAGCGTAAGCCGAAGGTCGAGGCTGTTGAAGAAGCCCCGGCAGCAGAGGCTGTCGAGGAAGCGGCCGAAGCCGTCGTCGAGGCCGCCGAGGCCGTGGAGGCTCCTGCCGAGGAGTAGTTTTTTAAAAAGATTTTTGACCCGCTGCCTGGAGACTATTCTTCGGGCAGCGGTTTTTTAGGATTTGACGGGACGCCGAGCTTGACGATCTGGCGTGCGGACTGGACGATGCTGCGGCCGGAGTCCTTGAGCTTGTCGGAGCAGCGGTCGTAGCATTCCTGTGCCTCTGAAAGCTTGTGTCCCATCTCCGCGTGGGCCTTGGCGAAGTCGGCCACGCGGTCTATCATCATCTGAGCCGAGGCGATGATCTGCTGCTGGTTGCGGACCTGCTCGACGTGGGTCCAGGCTATGGAGATCATCCGCAGGAAGGGCATCAGCGTCTCCTCGCTGGTGATCAGGACGCCTTGTGCATATGCGTCGCGCCAGAGCGCCGAATCCTCGCTGTAGGCGAGCTGCAGGGCGGGATAGTTCGGAACGAACATCAAGACGTAGTCCAGCATACGGCGGCCGGGGCGCAGATAGCGCTCGTAGCCCTTGCGGGCGAGGCGCCGGGCCTGCTCGCGCACCGCCTCGGCGTTGCGCCGCGCCGCCCCGGCCCGGACCTCCGGGTCCTCGGCCTCCACATAGTCGCTGAAAGCGGACAGGGAGACCTTGGCGTCTATCACAATGTCATTGTTGTCGGGCAGATGGAGGATGAAATCGGGACGCATCTTCTTCTCGGATTCTTCGCCCAGCAGGGCGAATCCAAGCTCGTCGCGCAGGGTCGACTCCTTGTCGAAGTCCCGGCCCTCCACGAGGCCTTCCGAGGCCAGGAGATTGGCCAGGACGGTCTCGCCCCAGCAGCCCTGGAGCTTCTTCTGGCCGCGCATCGCGTCGGCGAGGCGGTCGGCCTTGCCGCCTATCGCGCGGCTCTGCGCCTCCAGGTCGCGCACCGCCGCGTCGAAGCGCTCGCGCAGCGTCGCGGCGTCCTCGGCCTGCGCCTTCTTGCCGGCCTCGAAGGCGTCCTTCATCGCCGAGAGGTCGCGGGACAGCCCGCCGCTGATGCCCTCGAAGGTCTCGCGGGCCTTGCGGCTCAGCTCCTCCTCCCGCGCCTTGAGGATCTCCTCCGTGCGGGCGGTCATCTCGGCGCGGACCGAGGCCATCTGCTGCTGCAGGCTCTCCGCCTGCTGCTTGCGCAGGGCCTCCTCGACCCGCTTGTCGGACAGGGCCTGCATCGTCCGACCCTTCCAGCGCAGCGTCACGATGACGTGCGTCAGCGCCCATACGATTATGAGCGCCGCCGCAAAGATGATCGCCAGGATCAGGAGTGAATTGTCCTCAGGCATCGGCTCGATCAGCGCTTGTCAGTGAGTTTAGCGCCGGGACACTTGGAGATGTCGAAGGTGACATCGCTCTCGGAGACACCCAATTTAGAGTCCCTCAAAGCGATGGAGATGCCTTTTACCTTGGTTGAGAGCTCCTTCATCATATAGGTGCCCTTTTCGACGGCGAGGGTCATCGTCTTGGGGTCGTCCTTGTCCGTGTTGTTCTTGGACTTCTTGCAGTTGAAGTACCAGGCATCGGCCGTTTCCTTGGTAAGGGTGAGGTCGTAGCCGTCGGTTATGCCTTCGGCCAGCTTCAGGTTGTCCTCGCCGGAAGAGCTGGAGGCCGTCTTGTTCTCGACGACCACTTCGTTTTGGGTGGGGGAGCTGGTCCAGGTCCACATAGTGTTGCCGTCCATCCACATAGTGGATTTCTGGTCCTTGATCGTTATGTCCGTACGGGATTTATCGCCAAGGATGTGCATACGGGCGGAAGTGGTGCCGATGATGGGGATCTTCAGGTCCAGGGTGACCGCCAGGCCGGCCTGGTCGGCCTTTTCCATCTGGGCTTCCATATTCTTGACGATCTCTTCCGGAGTCTGTGCCGACAGTGCTGCAGCGGAGAGGAAAAGGGCTGCGATGCAAATGAAAATACGTTTCATAATCATTGAATAATTATCCAAAGTTAGTTATTTCCGACCGGAATTCAATATTGTGGAAAAAAAGATTAAATTTGACAATCAATAACTTTTTACATTATGAACTTCAGGCACATCTCGCTCCCGCTCGTCGCAGCCCTTCTCGTAGCCTGCGCCGGCCCCAAGGACGTCGAAGTCGGTCCTTACACCGTCTCCGTCATAGAAAAGAATGTCTATCACATCCAGGATTATAACAGCTCCAACCCCGCCGGTGAGAACCGCGATGCTGACGGCAAAATGGTCAGTTTCAACAACTGTTCCGACATCTATCTTCTCGTGGGAGAGAAAGAGGCTCTCGTCATAGACCTCTCCAACCCCATCAACTGGGCTGACAACGCAGACGAGTCGCTCCGCACCATCATCGCCGAGCGCGCCGGCGACAAGCCCGTGACCGTGACGTTCACTCACAGTCACGGCGACCACACCGGCATGCTGCCGGCGATGCTCGACACGCCCGGCGTGCGCTTCGCGATGCCCCAGGCGGACTTCGCCCGCTTCGCCGAGCGCATCCCCGAGGAGCGCCGCGAGTTCTTCCGCGAGGGCAAGGTCTTCGACCTCGGCGGCCTGGTCGTCGAGACCATCGAAGTCCCCGGCCATACCCCCGGCTCGACGGTGTTCTACCTCGATGGCCATAACCTCCTCTTCACCGGCGACGCCGTCGGCTCCGGTCACGGAGTGTGGATCTTCAACGAGGACGGCTTCACCAGCTATGTCTCCGCTGTCCCGCACCTGATCGCCTGGCTCGAGGACCCCGAGCACGGAGTGAACCTTGACGCCCTGCAGATATACGGCGGCCACTACTGGCAGAAGGACTGGCTCGACCTGCCCAAGGGCCGCGAGCTGGATATGTCATATCTCCGCGAGATGCAGCAGCTGGTGACCGAGATGGAGAATGGCACCGCCGCCACCGAGCCTTCCGGCCTCACGCAGCGCGGCCTGGACACCTACTTCCGCAACGGCAACGCCATCGTCACCTGGAGCGCAGCCGGCGCCGAGGCGTACCGCAGCCATTACGCCGAGAAACTCGTCTACCGCGACGAAGATGTGGTCTTCCGCCAGATCGACGACTGCACCTGGGAGGGCAACGGCCACCTCGTCTACAACGAGTCCATTTACGTCCTGGAGGGCACTGACAAGGCCCTCGTCATCGACGCCGGCTCCCGCGTGCCCAACCTCGACAAGGCCGTCGCCGCGCTCACCGACAAGCCTGTGATCATGGCCTTGACCCACGGCCACGGCGACCACATCGGTGGCATCGGTTGCTTCCCCGAAGTGTGGGTCCATCCCGACGACAGGGGTATGCTCCGCAACTACGAGGGTAAGGTCAACCTCCTCGTGGACGGCCAGGTCATCGACCTCGGCGGCCGCCAGATCGAGGTGATGCACACCCCCGGCCACACCGCCGGCTCCGTCACTTTCTTCGACAAGGACCGCCACTACGGCTTCAGCGGCGACGCCTTCGGCTCGACCAATCTCCTGCTCTTCTCCGGCCCGTTCAGCACCCTCATCAACACCTGCAACCGCACGGCCGAGTATATGCAGAAGAACGGCATCGAGAAGCTCTATCCCGGCCATTATCACGGCGACAACCCCGAGACCCTCCAGCGCGTCCTCGACGAGAAGAAGATGTCGCAGGAAGTCCTCTCAAGGAAGCGTAAGGGCACTCCCGACTCGGCCAACGGCCTGAACCGCAGCATTTCAGACTACGGCGTGACCATCCGTTACAACGACCCGGAGGCGCTCAGGTAGAAGTATGGGATCCGGTAAATGGATAGGCGGCTTCCTGGGCTGGGTGGCAGGAGGGCCCATCGGGGCCCTGCTCGGATATTTCCTCGGCTCGGCCGTTGAAAGATTCATCGACGTCGCCCGGCAACTGCCGGGTGGCGACGGCTCCGGCTATGGCAGCTACACCGGCCAGTACGGCCCGTACCGCACATCCACCGGAGGTTACACCACATCTTCAGGAAGCCGTGGCTATACCGCCGACGAGCAGCGCAACAGCTTTTTCGTCAGCCTGTTGGTCCTTTCGTCCGCGGTCGTCAAGGCCGACGGTCAGGTCCACCAGTCGGAGTTGAACTGCGTCCGCGAATTCATCCGCCGCAGTTTCGGCGATTCAGTCGTTGACGAGGCCATGCGCATGCTGGATGGCTTCAACCGACAGCAGGTCAACATCTATTCCGTCGGCCCTCAGATCGCCGACAACATGAACTATTCCCAGCGCTTGCAGCTGTTCCACTATCTGGTCCAGATCGCAACCGCCGACGGCAACTTCAGCAAGTCCGAGAAGTCTGTGCTCGAGGCCATCGGAGCCGTCATCCGGCTCCAGAACTCTGACATCAACTCGGTCATTTCGATGTTTTACAAGGAGACCGACGAGTCCGCCTACGCCGTTCTCGGCATCTCCCCGAACGCCACGGACGACGAGGTCAAGGCCGCCTATCGCCGGATGGCGATGAAGAACCATCCCGACAAGGTCTCCACCCTAGGCCCCGAGGTCCAGAAGGCCGCAGAGGAGAAATTCCGTCAGGTCCAGGAAGCCTACGAGACCATCAAGCGTCAGCGCGGGATGAGTTAACAGCAGTTTATCAGATTCTAACAAATGCTACCGGCAGGAGAACCGGTAGATGATTGTGTGGTGATAGGTTTCGCCGGGGCGCAAGGTGGCGCTCCCGGGGAATTCTGGATGGTTGGGAGTATCCGGGAATAGCTGGGACTCCATCGCGAAAGCCGTGCGGCCACCCGTGAAGAACTGGAGGCCGGGCTGGTTGTTGAGGACTTCCAGCACCCTTCCGGATGTCGGGGAATAGGCGGAAGCGACGACCTCCACCTGGCCAGCTTCAGAATGGTTCAGACAGAAATTCTGGTCGTAGCTGCGGACCATCCCTTCGGGGACTGCCGGGGCCTGGGCACCGGGGCCGAAGCCGCCGCGCCCGGCAGGAGCGGCGACCTGACGGTCGCTGAGCACCACGGGCTGGCGGAAATCGTAAGGCGTCCCTTCCACCGGAAGGAGCTTTCCTGTCGGAATAAGGGAACTATCTGTCTCGGTGATGGCATCGGCGTTGATGCAGAAGACGTGATCGAGTACATTCTCTGCCGGGAAGCCGTTGAGATTGAAATACACGTGGTGGGAAAGGTTGCATACGGTGGTCTTGTCCGTAGTGGCCTGATAATCAATCGCAACGCCGTCATCGTCAGTGACGGAGAAGGTAAGAAAGGTCTTCAGGGTTCCGGGGAATCCATCCAGTCCGTCCTCGAGGACGCAGCTCAATACGACCTTATTCTCAGTAACCTCTTCCACGTCCCAGACAGTACGGTCGAAGCCTTTAGACCCTCCGTGGAGGCTATGCTGGCCGTTATTCTTCGTCACCTCGTACTGGGTGCCATCCAACGTGAACGATGCGTTGCCGATACGGTTCGCATAGCGGCCGAGGGCAGCACCGACCGGATTGCGGCTGAAGGACTGGTATTGCTGGATACTGTCGTTGTGGCCCACGACATTCGTATAGTTCCCGTCTTTGTCCGGGGTGTAGATGCCCACGATATAACCGGCAAAATTGGTAATCTGTGCGGTGATCCGCCCGTTCGTAATTGTGTAAAGGGAAACCGGTTTCCCGTCAATCTCCATTTCGAAGGCGGACTTGTCCAGAAGCTCGCCCGGAGCCTTTGTCTGAGCTTTCAGTGAAATACTGCATAAAAGAGCCACGGCACAAATGGCCGTAAACATTGAGAGAGCTGTCTTTTTCATATCTGATTCTGTTTATATTCCCCTGCAATAAGCGAGTACGAATCTACACAATTTTTCCCTCCTTCGCAAACGCTGGATTCTACTCTGAAGTGCAACGCTTTGAAGCATGACAGGATAACTTTACTGTCATAACCAGAAAAGCGACCGAGGATGGGATACAAGCATTTGACAAAGGAGCAGCGATATACGATAGAGGTGTTGCTGCTGAAATAGAATGGAAACTCAACCACAGGCCCCGTAAGTCACAGGGTTACAGGACACCGTTGGAATACTGTAAACTATTATTTAACTTTGACTTCTGAAGTGTGTTGCACTTCTAATTAGAATTCACAATACAAGATCTGACGCAGAATCGTCATTTTCGTGCCCGAGGCGGGACTCGAACCCGCACATCTTTAAAGGACAATGGATTTTGAGTCCATCGCGTCTACCATTCCGCCACTCGGGCTGGGTGGATGAAGTTTTGCAAAGGTATGGAAAAATCCAGGGAATACAAATTTTTCGGTCTTTATTGTCGTTCTGCCCGCGAAAATACCTATCTTGCAGAAATTGACGCGGAACAGAATGGAAATCAAGCTATATGTAAGGGATGACTTTTCCGGGCTGCCGGAGCTTTTGCGCGACGAGAGCGAAGTGTATCTGGT
>Ga0310786_10004453_pt1 | contig 19518 bp, 13 predicted proteins | sample AusTroGonzalo_MG_FD_203881 | JGI IMG/M metagenome (GOLD analysis project Ga0310786, IMG submission 203881) | Bovine rumen microbial communities from tropical cattle in Woodstock, Queensland, Australia - Gonzalo_03 (v2) (version 2) | ecosystem: Host-associated > Mammals > Digestive system >... | reverse complement strand
CCCTCGCTCTCGCAGCAGTCATCGCCATCAGTGCAAACGCAAAGAAGGTTAACACCGCAGTGTTCAACTCAGTAAAGGTAAACGCACCCGTGCACCTGGTCATCGTCCCCAGCAGGGAATACTCAGTGGACGTCACCTCACGCGAATCAGGCCTCGCATCCGCCATCTCCTGGAGCATCAAGGACGGTGTGCTCAACATCTCAGCCCGCGACCTCGAGACCCTCGAACAGGCCAACGGCACAGTGGATGTCATCGTATCAGCCCCACAAGGTGTAGATTACACGATCGGTCAGGACATGCAGCAAGTTTCCAGCAGCAAGAAGCGCGCTCCCCTCTTCCGTCGTCATCATCGCCGCTAAACCATAGCCACTCTCTCTTATACAACATATATAACAAGGAAGAAGAGACTCTCAATGGGAGTCCCTTCTTTATTTTCATCATTTTGTTTGTGGAATCAGAAAAGTTCATGTTCCAACTAACAAAAGAGGAATGGGATTCTCTAAGATTCCAAATTGGAATTTTAGAAACAGGCAGAGGAAAATACACCAAATTCCTTCCACATGCCTTTACTGAACAGGGATTAGCAATGCTTTCAGGGGTATTGAATAGCGAAGTCGCTATAGATGTTAACATCACAATCATGCGAGCCTTTGTTTCTCTTCGTCGTGTTGTATCAATGGTGAAGAAGGAGGACTTAATTGAGATGAAAAAGGACACCTTAATCTATATTGATGACGAAATATATGTGACGTATGAATATGACTATGGGGATGATATCGTTCCTGAGGCAGAACCTACAAAGAAGGTTTCATCTTCAGCGGATGGAGCAAAGTTCCTGCAACAATGCCAAACAGCAATGTAAGAGTTACCGGCTCGTTCGCTGTGGATGCCATTGAAAGTGTTATAGCTGACGATAGCGAATATCAGATATTCACAATCGATGGTGCACCTATTGAGACTTTGCAGAAAGGTGTGAACATTATCAAGTACAAGAATGGAACATCGAAGAAGATTGTGGTAAAATAAACTATCGCTGATATAAATAGAACCACTCGTGAGCGCTCTGCCCACGGGTGGTTCTTGTTTATATTCTTACTCCAACCGATGACCGCCTGCGTGAAGATAGTCGACCACAAGGAGTGAGCGTACAACAAATGGGGTGTCCTTTGTCCCAATTGTCCGGCGAGGCAGTGCCCTGAATCGGGGCAGTGGTTTGGAGAACAGCAGTAGGCTTGGTGTGGGTCGTTGAGTGGGGTGTTGTGTGGTAACATAGTGGGGCATTGTCCTTGGTATGAGTGAGGTGTTGTCGGCAGGGGGAGGAGAGACGGCGTTTCGAGGGAGCTTTGGTGCCGGCAATCCATTGCTTTGGTGCCGGGTCTTTTGGAGGAGGGAGAGAGCTGGACAATTCGGACAAAGGACAGGGCTTTTTTTGTGCGGTTGGGTTTTCCGCTTGCTGGTTAGTGGGGATTTTGCTGGTTAGTTAGGGAAATATTTCTGGTTAGTTAGAGAAATTGCGGTCTTCAATTAGGCATAAAGGAGGGAGAAAGTTGGGTTTCTGTGTGTTTTGTGTGAGAAATGGATGATGAATGATAAGAAATGAATGTATTTTGATAAATATATTGATATAAATATTGTTAATATTATTTAAATTATATATTTATCTTATTGATTGTCAGCTGATGTGGGTTTTTCTGATTTTTGGCTGGGGCGCAGAAAAGGGTTGTCGAATTGTCCGAATTGTCACAGAGTTAGGGTTTTAAATTTCAGGAAACATCACTGTTTTTTCAATAACGCACAACTATTTCTCAGCAGAGGCAGGTTATCGGGCAATAAGGGTCGGTTATTTGGAAAGGTAATGGTAGTGACTGTCACTAAATGATTTTTTTGCAACCCTTAAGGGAAACAATTGCAGCCTTACGAGGAAAAAACACGCTCCCACGTGGGGACAAAAAGGGGCTGACAAACGAATGTCTGTCAGCCCTCTTGTATAGGGTTTATGTAAAATGCTCGATTAGAAGCTTACGTAAGCACCGAAAGAGATGCTGTTGCTGAGACCCATGTCGAATGTGTTGCTCTTTACGTCGCCCTGCTTGTAGAAAGCGTAACCGAGGTCACCAACGTGTGCTACGAGGCTTACCTTGTCAGTGAGACCGTAAGAGATACCTGGCTTGAAGCCGAGAGCCCACTGGTTGCCATTGTCATCTACACCGCTGTAGTGAATCATTGTATAAGAGAAACCACCGTCAACGAAGAAGGTGAAGTCACCAGTCTTAGCGAACTTGTAACGAACGTAAGGATTGATAGTGAATGCGTTGCGGTTTACATCATCGAGGTTGCCATCGAAAGTGTCAAAGTTCTGGCTTCCTGCATAATATTTGCCATTAGAGTTCTTGTGAGAGAGACCAATGGTCAAAGCGATGTCGAACTTGTCGTTGAGTGTGTAACCAATCTCAGGGAGAAGGTTGAAGGCAGCGGCTGCACCTTGCTTGTCACCATCGATAGTTGTCTTAGTTGCGCTGAAACCAACTTCACCGCCGACCCAAACCTGTGCATTAGCTGCGAGGGATGCAACTGCTACGAGAGCAGTAAGAATCATTTTCTTCATAATTTTCTCGTTTTTTATCAATTAGTTTTTCCTACTCTGTTAACAACGTCAGTCCGAGGTTTTCGGAATCCCCTCTTTGTGGATGACGGTGCAAAGTTATAGCCTTTTTACATATCCTCCAACACTTTTTAACTAAAAAAGTATTAAGAGGCTAACTTTTGGTACAAATAGGACAAAATGTGTAAAAAATAAATGAATTTATTTTGTCATATCGGCATTTTTCTCTTACTTTGCATGCTTTTAACATTGAATTATGGGAGATAGCAACGATTATAAGTACTTAACGAAGATTGATTATCCTGTTGACTTGCGCAAGTTGAAGGTGGAGGAATTGCCTGCTGTGTGCGATGAATTGAGGCGTGATATCATTGAGGAGTTGGCAATGAATCCGGGTCATTTGGCTTCGAGCTTGGGTGTGGTGGAGTTGACGGTGGCGTTGCATTATGTGTTCAACACGCCTTACGACCGCATTGTGTGGGACGTGGGGCACCAAGCATACGGACATAAGATTCTGACGGGGCGTCGTGACCAGTTCTGCACGAACCGCAAATTGAATGGTCTGAAGCCTTTCCCTCATCCTGACGAGAGCGAGTATGACACGTTCTGTTGCGGACATGCCAGCAATTCCATTTCGGCAGCGCTGGGTATGGCTGTGGCGGCGAAGATGAAGGGTGAGAACAGGAAGGTTGTGGCTGTGATTGGTGACGGTGCGATGAGTGGCGGATTGGCGTTCGAGGGCATCAACAACACGGCAAGCACGCCTAACGACATGCTGATTGTGCTGAACGATAACAATATGTCGATTGACCGTAGTGTGGGTGGCATGAGGAAGTATCTCTTGCAGTTGACTACCAACACAACTTATAATAACATCCGATATAAGTTGTCGCAGAAGCTGTTTGGCTGGGGCATCTTGAACGAGAAACGTCGTAGGGAACTGATTCGTTTCAATAACAGCCTGAAGTCTGTCTTGTCGCGTCAGAAGAATATCTTCGAGGGAATGGACATCCGTTACTTCGGTCCTGCCGAGGGAAACGATGTGGTGGAGCTGGTGAGAATCCTGCAAGTGGTCAAGGAAATGAAGGGCCCGAAGTTGCTCTACATCCACACGACGAAGGGTTATGGCTATGCACCTGCTGAGGAGGATGCGACCATCTGGCATGCGCCAGGCAAGTTCGATCCTGACACGGGTGAGCGCATCAAGAGTGATGACGGCACACCTCGTCCGCCGAAGTTTCAGGAGGTGTTTGGCAAGACGCTCTTGGAGTTGGCACAGAAGAACGAGAAGATTGTGGGTGTGACGCCAGCGATGCCGACGGGCTGTTCGATGAACATCATGATGAACGCGATGCCTAAGCGTGTGTTTGACGTGGGCATTGCCGAAGGTCATGCGGTGACTTTCTCAGGTGGTATGGCGAAAGACGGGCTGCTGCCCTTCTGCAACATCTATTCGTCGTTCATGCAGAGAGCATACGACAACATCATCCACGATGCGGCGACGATGCGCCTGAATATGGTGCTCTGTCTTGATCGCGCAGGATTGGTGGGTGAGGATGGTTCGACCCATCATGGAGCGTTCGACTTGGCGTTCCTGCGCCCCATCCCGAATCTGACCATCGCTTCGCCCTACAACGAGATGGAGCTGCGCCGACTGATGTACACGGCTCAGTTGCCCGACAAGGGTGTGTTTGTCATCCGTTACCCTCGTGGCAGGGGCAACACGGTGGATTGGCAATGTGAACTGGAAGAGGTGCCTGTGGGCAAGGGACGCAAGTTGAAGGACGGTCAGGATTTGGCCGTGTTGAGCATTGGTCCTATCGGCGTGGAGGCAGAGAAAGCGATTGCTATCGCTGAGTTGAAGTCGCTGAACGATTCGCCTGACGCCCCCTTGAACATCGCGCACTACGACATGCGTTTCCTGAAGCCGATTGACGAGGAAATCCTGCACGAGGTAGGTAAGAAGTTCAAGAAGGTGGTGACGGTGGAAGATGGTGTGATCTCAGGAGGATTGGGCAGCGCCGTGCTGGAGTTCTTCGCCGACAACGGCTATGAAGTGGAAGTGAAACGAGTGGGCATCCCCGACAAGTTCGTGATGCACGGCACGGTGCCTGAATTGCGACAGATTTGTGGAATGGATGCACAAAGCATAGCGGAGACACTTTCAACTCTAAACTCTCAACCCTAAATTTCAACTATATCATGAAGATAGTGATTGCTGGTGCAGGTGCCGTGGGCACTCATTTGGCACGCATGCTGTCGAATGACCGTCAGGATGTGGTGCTCATCGATGCTGACGAGGGAAGACTCTTTCGTCTGGGCAGTGAGTTGGACATCATGACGCTGGTCAAGCAACCTTCGTCCATTCAAGGTCTGAAGGATGCGGAAGTGAATCGTGCCGACCTGTTCATTGCTGTCACTCCCAACGTGAGCGAGAACCTGACGTGTGCCATGTTGGCCAAGCAGCTGGGTGCAAAGCATACGGTGGCACGTGTCGATAATTACGAATACATGAAGCCCGAGAGCTTGGAACTGTTCAAGAACATGGGCATCGAGTCGCTGATCTATCCAGAACTCTTGGCAGCCGAAGACATCAAGGCCAGTGCCAGGTACAGTTGGGTGCGTCAGATGTGGGAGTTCAACAATGGCGAACTGCTGTTGCTGAGCGTGAAGATGCACGATGCAACCCCGATTGGCGAGAAGGAAATCAGCAATAAGGAAAATCTGTTGGTGGGTCATACCCTGAAGGAGATCGGTATGGCACATGGGCACAACTTCCACGTGGTGGCGATCAAGCGTGACGGCGAGACCATCAGTCCGTATGGTGACGAGAAGATTCTTCCTCGCGACCTCGTGTTCTTCATGACCACCAAGGAGAATCTGGGTGAAATCCGACACCTGACCGGCAAGGACGATTATCCAGCCGTGAAGAACAGCCTCATTATTGGTGGCGGCAAGCTGTCGGTGCGTGCCTGCTGGAAGTTGGAAACCATCCACGACGGCATCAAGCTGATCGAGCCAGACAGGAAACGTACGGAGGAATTGCAGTCACTCGTGTCGCCCAAGACGATGATTCTGGAGGGAGAGGGATATGATATGGACTTGCTGAACGACGAGGGCTATGGCAACATGGAGGCGTTGATTGCGTTGACCGACAATGACCAGCAGAACATCTTGGCATGTGTGGCAGCACGTCGTCGAGGCATCCGCAAGACGATTGCCCAGGTGGAGAATCTCGACTATTTCGATATGGCCAACGACCTCGACATCGGTACCATCATCAACAAGAAGCTGATTGCCGCCAGTCATATCTATCGTATGCTCCTGAAGGGCGATGTGGACAATGTGAAGATGCTCACCATCGGCAATGCCGACGTGGCTGAGTTTGTGGTGAAGCCTGGTTCGAAGGTGACGAAGAAGCCGGTGATGGACTTGCACTTCCCTTATGGTGTGAACATCGGAGGTATGTCGAGAGACGGCAAGTCGATGCTGGTGAGTGGTGCCACGCAACTGCAAGCCGACGACAAGGTGGTGGTGTTCTGCATCGACAACACCCTCAAGAAACTGGACAAGTTCTTCAAGTAAATGATCAACTGGAAACTCATAGCGAAAATCATGGGATTCCTCCTCTTCATCGAGGCAGGATTGCTGATGCTGTGTCAGTTTGTCAGTTGGATATATGATGAGGGCGTAAAGGTGTTCTCTCCTGCTATTGTTCTCGCGCTGGTGCTAGGTGTTGTGGGGGTGTTGCTCGGACGTCATGCTGGCAAGAAGATGGGCAGAAAGGACGGTTACATCGTGGTGTCGATGGTGTGGGTGCTCTTCACGCTGATTGGCATGAGCCCTTTCTTGCTCGATGGACATGTGCCAGATGTGGCCAGCGCCTTCTTTGAAACGATGTCGGGCTTCACCAGTACGGGAGCCACCATCATAGACGATCTCGATGCGATGCCCAAGGGGTTGCTCTTCTGGCGAAGTCTGACCCAGTGGATTGGTGGTATCGGTATTGTGTTTTTTACCATCGCCATCCTGCCTGCCTTTGGTGTGGGTGAAGTGAAGCTCTTTGCGGCAGAATCGACAGGTCCCTTGCACGACAAGGTCCATCCACGCATCTCTGTAGCGGCCAAGTGGATTGGTGGGGTGTATGTGATGCTGACCCTCCTTTGTATCCTTTCGCTGATGCTTTGTGGTATGCCAGCGTTCGATGCCGTCAACTATTCGCTTTGCACGACAGCGACTGGAGGTTATGGTACCCATTCTGCGCTGATTGACGACTACTATCATTCGCCAGCCATCGAGTATGTGCTTATCTTCTTCATGTTCATCTCGGGTGTGAATTACACATTAATATATTATACTATCCTTAAGGGGAAGGTGAAGAAGTTTTTCAGTGATGCTGAGCTGAAAGCCTACCTCGTCATTGTGTTGGGTGCCTCGCTGATTTGTACGCTGGTGCTGGTCTTGGCCGACTCTGCACAAGATGTGGAAGCTTCCATCCGTCATAGCCTCTTCACCGTCATCTCTCTGCAAACCACTACAGGTTTGGCAACGGTTGATTACACGGTGTGGCCTGTGCAGCTGATGCCTGTGCTACTCTTTGTCATGTTTGCAGGTGCATCGTCTGGCAGTACCAGTGGTGGTTTCAAGTGTGTGCGTCTCAGCATCATCTACAGGGTGTTGAAGAACGAGTTCACGCGCATCCTCCATCCACGTGCCGTCACTCCTGTCAGAATGAACGGAAACATTGTCCCGACCAATGTGGTGCAGATGCTGCTGGCTTTTGTCGCCCTCTTCGTTTGCTCCCTCTTTTTGGGTGCTTTCGTCTTGGCGCTGAGTGGTGTTGACCCCAACGATGTGCACCCCAACTTCGACTACTACGAAGCCTTTGGTATTGCGATGTCGAGCATCAGCAACGTAGGACCTGGCATGGGTTACTACGGTCCCGTTCATTCGTGGGCCATCCTCAGTCCTGTCGCCAAGTTCGTCTGCTCCTTCCTCATGCTCATCGGACGTCTTGAGATCTTCCCCATCATCATCCTCTTTACTCGAGGATTCTGGAAGAAGGGCTAACTGTCCAACGCTAACCGCTAACCCAAATATTACAAACATAAACATAAAACCTTATGAAGAAAACAATCCTGACCGCAGTGTCGATGCTGGCACTGAGTGCGAATCTGACCACAGCGCAAGTAAAGCTGCAACCAGACCAAATCGACAATGTCTTGAAGGCGATGACCCTCGAAGAGAAAGCGATGCTCGTCGTGGGTGGCAATCGCCGCATCGAAAATCAAGGAGACAACGGAATGGTGGGAGGTCATGCTCATCAGGTACCTGGTGCTGCTGGTATGACACAAGCCATCGACCGCTTGGGCATTCCTGCTACCGTATTGACCGACGGTCCTGCTGGTGTGAGAATCTCACCCACACGTCAAAACGACTCGCAGACCTACTACTGCACGGGCTTCCCTGTGGGTACGGCTTTGGCTTGTACGTGGAATGTCCAACTGGTGGAGGAAGTGGGCAAGTGTATCGGCAATGAGGTGCTGGAATACGGCTGTGACGTGCTTTTGGCTCCCGGTCTGAACATACACCGTTCACCTCTCTGTGGACGTAACTTTGAGTACTATTCTGAAGACCCCTTCGTGACGGGCAAGATAGCTGCTGCCTACGTGCGAGGTGTGCAGAGTCAAGGTGTGGGTACGTCAATGAAGCACTTCGCTGCCAACTCGCAAGAGACCAACCGTATGGGTGTGGATGAGGTGATGTCGCAGCGTGTGCTGAGAGAGATTTATCTGAAAGGATTCGAGATTGCTGTGAAGGAGGCAAAACCCTGGACAATCATGTCTTCTTACAATAGAATCAATGGCCCCTTCACTCAGGAGAACGGCGAACTGCTCACCACCATCCTGCGTGATGAATGGGGTTTTGACGGCATCGTCATGACCGACTGGACGGGTTTGCGCAATACGGCTGCACAGATCAAGGCAGGCAATGACTTGATGGAGCCAGGTGCAGAGTCGCAAATCAAGGACCTCGTGGATAAGGTGAAGAGTGGGGCGTTGGCAGAATCCGACCTCGACATCTGTGTGAAGCGCATCCTGCAGTATCTGGTCAAGACCCCCAGTTTCAAGGGGTATAAGTTCTCCAACAAGCCTGACCTCAGAGCTCACGCCGCTGTGACTCGCAATAGTGCCACAGAGGGTATGGTGCTGCTGAAGAACGAGGGGAATGCGTTGCCCATGAAGGACGTGAAGCGTGTGGCTGTGTTTGGTACTACTTCTTATGACTTCGTTGCTGGTGGCACAGGCTCTGGCGATGTGAACAAGGCCTACACGATAGACCTGATGCAGGGTCTTAATGAAGCAGGCCTGGAAGTGAACAAGAAACTGACCGACCTCTATAAGAGTTACCAGAGCTACCAGAACAGCATCACGGCTGCTTCTCCAGCACGTGGCGGCTGGTTCTGGGGCAAGGCTGTGTTGCCTGAGATGCCTGTGACCCGTCCTGTCATCGATGTGCAGGCTCAGGAATCTGATATGGCAATCATCACCATCGGCAGACAGGCTGGTGAAGGAACTGACCGTACAGAAGACGGCGACTTCACGCTGTCCGACACAGAGCGTCAACTTATTACAGATGTGTGCAACGCTTTCCACTTGGCCAAGAAGAAGGTTGTTGTGGTGCTCAATATGGGTAATGTGCTCGAAACTGCTTCGTGGAAGGGAATGCCTGATGCCATCCTGCTGGCTTGGCAACCAGGTCAGGAAGGTGGTTACTCTGTGGCTGATGTGCTCACAGGCAAGGCGAATCCTTCTGGCAAATTGACGATGACTTGGCCCGTTACTCTGCTTGATGTTCCTTCCAGCGCCAATTATCCCAATGTGCGACCAACTGCTGCCAACCGTCCTCGAGGTGGTAACAACAAGGTTGAGTTCCAGGATTACACCAAGCACATGGAAGGGCTCAACGTGGGCTATCGCTATTTCAACACCGCCAAGAAGGAAGTTTCTTACCCCTTCGGATTCGGCTTGAGCTACACGACCTTCGCCTACAGCAAACCCGCTGTTAAGGCTACGAAGGATGGTTTTGTCGCTTCTGTGACGGTGACCAACACGGGTGCTGTGGCAGGCAAGGAAGTGGTGCAGCTCTATGTGTCAGCACCATCTGGCGGCCTTGAGAAACCAGCCCGTGAACTGAAATCCTTTGCAAAGACCCGTGAACTGAAACCTGGTCAGAGCGAGACCCTCACGATGACGGTCAACAACTACGACTTGGCATCCTACAACGAAGCCACCCAGAGTTGGGAAGCTGCTGCCGGAAAATATACCCTTGGCTTCGCTGCCAACGTGGAAGACATTCGCGCCACCGCTGTCTATTCCCTCTCCAAGCAGCAGACAACCAGGTGTCATGATGTGATGAAACCCAATATGGAACTTTGAGCAGAATAGATTCTCTGCATAATAGAATTGGGCGAAACACTTGGTGTGTCTCGCCCAATCTTTGTTATAGGGTCTATCTTCTTATTTTGCTATCAGGAGGCTGTACTTCTTCTTGCCCTGTTGCACGAGGAGGTACTTGCCGTCGAGCAGGTCGGCTGTGGTGAGCAGCTGATCTGGAGCGGTTGCCTTGTCCTTGTTGATGCTTACGCCGCCGCCCTTGACGAGGGTCTTCACTTCGCCCTTGCTGGGGAAGATCTGAGCGTGGTCAACAGTCAGGTCGGCGAGTTTCACACCAGCTTCGAAGAGGCTCTTCTCCACCTCGAACTTAGGTACGCCTGCAAAGACGTCGAGCAGGGTCTGCTCATCGAGCTTGAGAAGGCTTTCCTTAGTGGATTTGCCGAAGAGGATGTTGGAAGCTTCGACTGCCATATCGTAATCTTCGCGAGAGTGCACCATTACCGTCACTTCCTCAGCGAGACGCTTCTGGAGCACACGGCGACCCGGATCTGCATCCTGCTCTGCGATGATGGCTTCAATCTCTTCCTTCTCCAAAGAAGTGAAGATCTTGATGTAGCGCTTGGCATCCTCGTCTGGTACATTGAGCCAGAACTGGTAGAACTGGTAAGGAGAAGTGCGATTGCGGTCGAGCCACACGTTGCCACTTTCCGTCTTACCAAACTTGCGACCGTCGCTCTTGGTGACAAGAGGACAGGTGAGGGCAAAGCACTCGTTGCCGTTCATGCGGCGAATGAGTTCAGAACCTGTGGTGATGTTACCCCATTGATCTGCACCACCTAGCTGGAGCTTGCAGTTCTTGTGTTCGTTGAGGTAGTAGAAATCGTAGCCTTGCAGGAGCTGGTAGGTGAACTCCGTGAAGCTCAGACCATCACGTGCCTCACCGTTGAGGCGCTTCTGCACAGACTCCTTCGCCATCATGTAGTTGACGGTGATGTGCTTACCAATATCACGTACGAAGGCGAGGAACGTGAAGTCCTTCATCCAGTCGTAGTTGTTGACGAGCTCAGCACGGTTGGGTGCATCGCTATCAAAATCAAGGAAGTGAGAGAGTTGCTTCTTGATGCAAGCCACATTGTGACGCAGGGTCTCCTCGTCGAGGAGATTGCGCTCCTGGCTCTTACCAGAAGGGTCGCCAATCATACCTGTAGCACCTCCGATGAGGGCAAGGGGTTTGTGGCCACAACGCTGGAAGTGGCGAAGCATCATTACACCGCAGAGGTGTCCGATGTGGAGAGAATCGGCGGTGGGGTCGATGCCGAGGTAAGCAGTCACCTGTTCCTTCTTGAGCAGTTCGTCAGTGCCAGGCATCATCTGGTGTATCATCCCACGCCATGTGAGTTCTTGTACGAAATCTTTCATGATTTTGTATGTTTGTTTTTTAGTGATTTAGTTGTCTCAGTGTTTCGTTTTGAGGTGCAAAGTTACTCTTTTTCCGTTGCAAATGAGGAAGATTTATGCGTTTTTTCAACAAAAAACACGCTTTTCACGTTGTTTTCTCGCAAAAATAATCTTCATGTGCGAGAAAATGCCTAATTTAGTGCCCGAAAACTGTACTTGTAAATTCAAAACTTAAAACATACAAACTCAAAACTTAATTACTTATGTCATTTAGAAACATCATGCAGGCCGCTGCGCTTGCAGCTTTTTTGGGAGCGCCTCTGACGGCTTCGGCTCAGAAGGTGAAGGCTCCATCTGGTGGTAAGAAAATCAGTAAGGAACTTTTGGGCATCTTCTTCGAGGACATCAGCTACTCAGCAGACGGTGGTCTCTATGCAGAACTGATCGAGAACGGTTCGTTCGAGTACAACCCCAACGAACGTGATGGCTGGGGTGCTGGAACATCTTGGAAGACGGCACGTCCAGGTCACTCTTTGGGTATGTTGCAGGTGAGAATGGACAATCCTCTCAATGCCAACAACCCCACTTATATGCGTCTGCATACAGAGCGTGTAAAGGAGTACTACGACTATGCTGGTTGGAAGGGCTTCGGTCTGGAAAACGACGGTTTCGACGGCATCAGCGTGAAGGCTGGCGCGAAGTACGACTTCTCTGTGTTCTTCCGTAACATCGGTGCTGCTAAGCAGGTACGCGTCGTGCTGGCTGCTCCAGGCGGATGGGGTCAGAACCCTAAGGTGCTGGCTGAGACCACACTCAACGTGAGCGACACTTCTTGGAAGAAGTATGAGGCTACGCTGACATCTTCAGAGGACTGCACCAACGGTATTCTGCAGATCCTGGTATTGAATACAGGTGACCTCGACATCGATATGGTTTCCCTCATGCCACAGGACACTTATAAGGGTCACGGTCTGCGCAAAGACCTCGCTGAGGCATTGGCAGGTCTGGAGCCTAAGTTCATGCGCTTCCCAGGTGGTTGCGTTGTACACGGTGGTGGTGACGGTTTCTGGAACACCTACCGCTGGAAGACAACTATCGGTCCAAGAGAAGAGCGTCGTGGTTTGAAGAACACATGGGGCTATCACCAGTCAATGGGTCTGGGTTATTATGAGTACTTCCAGTTCTGCGAAGACCTCGGTATGGAGCCACTTCCTATCCTTCCTTGCGGTGTGAACTGTCAGGGAACGAACGGTGGTTGGAGCATGCGCACACAGGCTCAGGATGCTGTGCCTATGAGCGAGATGGACGAATGGGTGGACGAAGCGCTTGACCTCATCGAGTGGGCAAACGGCGACCCTGCAACCAGCAAGTGGGCAAAGATGCGTGCTGACGCAGGTCACCCCAAGCCTTTCAACCTGAAGTATCTAGGTCTCGGCAACGAGGAGAAGATCACGAAAGAGTTTGAGGAGCGTTTTAAGTATATATATGAACGTGTGCGCGCGAAATATCCTAACATCGTGATTGTCGGCACAGCTGGTCCTGGTTCCCACAAGGGCAATCCTGACTTCGACAACGGTTGGCGCATCGCTGAAGAGACTGGTGTGGACATTCTCGACGAGCACTACTACGAACCTCGCAACTACTTCCTCGACAATCAGGCCAACTACGACAACTACCCACGCGACCGCAAGACGAAGGTATATCTGGGTGAATATGCAGCCAAAGACAAGAAGTTGGCTGATGCCCTCTACGAAGGTCTTTACCTCTTGGGTGTTGAGCGTAATGGTGACGTAGTGTCAATGACCAGTTATGCACCTCTCTTCTGCAAGAAGAACCACGAGAGCTGGAATCCTGACCTCATCTACTTCGACAACGAGAAGGTGATCCTTACTTGCAGTTACTATGTGCAGCAGATGTTTGGTACCACAGCCGGCGACTACTACTATGGTGATGTAGCTAAGTTCCAAGGTGGTGACAAGTATCAGGGCACTTCCGCTGTGCTGAACACAGAGAAGGGCGAACTTTACATCAAGCTCATCAATGCTGCTGAGGAGGCAAAGACTGCAACCATCGACCTGAGCAAGTTTAAGGTTCCTGCAATAGCACCTATGACAACGCTCACAGCTAACTCTCTCGAGGCAGAGAACAACTACGACGCACAGCCTGTTGCTCCTGTCACGAAGGACATCAAGATTGCTAAGAAGATGACGCTTTCCGTTGAACCTCGTTCCGCTAACGTGATTCGTCTGAAAGTGAAGTAAAAAAGAGAAAAAATGAAGAAATGCACAATTGGCAACGTCAATTGTGCATTTTTTTATGCTGAAAAGTGAAATTTTCTTCTCCAATTCTTGTTCTTATTCAAAGAATAACCTATATTTGCACTTCAAATAGAAAAAGAATATAAACCTTTGATTCATTCAGAAACACCAGAAAGACCTTGATTCGAATAATTCAATATATCCGAAATACGCTCTCCGCACGTATCTGCTGGTGGGTATTGCTGTCGGTCACCATTCTGTTTGTGGCAGCCCTCCTCATCATGTTCCGCTATTCTCACAATGCAATTGAGAAGGAATCGTTGGCAAAGGCAGAGCAGATGCTGAACGGAAAGGTGATGGACATCGAGAACATGCTGCACAGAGTGAATGTGGCCACGACGAATATGCGTTGGAACGTGGAGCAGCACCTGGATGACCCTGATGCGATGGCGAAATATACCATGCAGGTGGTGAGAAGCAATCCGGACATTGTGGGTTGTGCCATCGCTTTCGAACCCAACTACTATCCTCAGAAGGGAGAACTCTACATGACATACGCCTTCCGGCCAGAACCTGAGTCGGATGAAATCTTGCTGAGCCAAGACCCCACCATCATCCAGCCCAACGAGTTCAAGAGTGTGCCTTATGTGGCGGTCAACTGGTATTTCATTCCCAAGGCGGAAAACACAACCTGCTGGGTGAGACCTCATGCACCTGACGATACGATCAACTCGACCATCGTGACTTGTTCTGTGCCGCTTCACGACAAAGAAGGAAACTTTATTGGTGTGGTGGCTTCCGACATTTCTGTGGAAGATTTTTCTTCCGCCATCCTTGAAACCAAGCCTTTCCCCGATTCCTATTGTGCGATGCTGGGTGTGCAAGGCACTTATATCGTCTATCCTGACAGCACCTATCTGTATCATAAGATGGTGCGCGAAGTGGTGAAGGACGAACCCGAAGATGTACGAACAATGGTTGAATCGATGTTGGCAGGCGAAGACGGCATCCGCGCTGTCAATATGTTTGGCAAAGACAGCTATGTGCTGTATAAGGGGTTGAACAACAAGCATTGGAGTGCCTGCATGGTATGTTCGGAGAAGGACATTTTCTATGCAAACAGGCGCTACCAGATCTATATGTTGATCATCACCATCATGGGCATCTTGCTCATCACCCTTTTCTGCCTCTATTTTGTCAGCCGTCAGCTCACCCCGCTCGACTTGTTGGCAGATTCAGCGGAGCACATCGCGAACGGTCAATACTCTGAGCCCATTCCTTCCACCCACAGAGTGGATGAGATTGGTATCCTGCAGAACAGCTTTGGAGCGATGCAGACCTCTTTGTCGCGCAATATCCAGCAAATCAGTCAACTGTCTGAAACGCTCAAGGAGAACAATGAGGAATTGGCTGAGATTCATGCACATGTGAAGGAGGCCGACAACGTGAAGATGAATCTCATCCATAAGATTGCGGACAAGATGATTATGCCGATCAAGGAGATAGAAGGTGTCGTCAACCATTTGGAGGAACGTCGTGAGAGTGTGACGGTGGACGACGTTCAGACTATGTCGGAAGAGATGATGGTTCACACCAAAGCGATTACTGATTTGTTAGACCAGATGCTTGACATCCCTAAGAAGAAAAAGAAGACCTCATGAAAAGCCCCATCTACTATATTAACCGCTCTCTGTCACTGAAGCTCTGCTTCGGCATCCTGCTCTGTGTGGTGATAGTGTTCTCGCTCAGTCTGGGTTTCCTCTACGAGCGTTCACGTCGTATAGTGAGACTGGAGGCTGCGGCACATACAGAGCACGCATTGGACAACATCTCACGTCGTGTGACGAACTACATTGACGAGGTGGAGGTTGCGACGAATAATATCGAGTGGCTGGTGATGGAGAACCTGCGACCCGACTCGCTCCTGAACTACTCCCACCGCGTTGTGGAGCAGAATCCCAACATCAATGGATGCTCCATCACGATGGAACCCAACTTTTTCCCGGATTACGGGCGCAACTTCTCTGTTTATTCGCTGAGAGGACCCGACTCGATTGAATCCGTCTATGAGGCACCTTACGATTACTACGATAAGGTTTGGTATAAGAAAGCACGTGAAAAGAATGAGGCGTGCTGGGTGGATCCCTACAACGACTTCAACGAGGGCACCTTGTCTTCGCCCGTCATGATTGCCTCTTATAGCTTGCCGCTGAAAGATAAAGATGGTTATCTTATCGGTGTCATCTCCACCGACCTTGCCATCACTTGTCTCTACCAAGCTGTTACGGCAGATAAACCTTATCCCAACTCCTACTGTGTGATGTTGGGTGAAAATGGACACTATTTCGTGCATCCCGACCGTCTGAAACTGGTGAAGGAAAGCATCTTCTCGTCTGTTGATGCGCAGAAGCAGCCTGACATGATCATCCTGGGTCATGAGATGACATCGGGCAAGAGGGGAAATATGCGTCTCGACATCGACGGAGAACCCTGCATGGTGTTCTACAAGCCAGTGGAAGGAACCCCGTGGAGCATTGCCATCGTGTGTCCAGAAAGCGACATCTCCAGCACCTACAACCGTTTGTTCTATCTCCTTGTGCCGCTGCTCATCGTCGGTTTGCTGCTGATGCTCGTGGTGTGCTGGAAAATCATCAATCACTTCATTCGTCCACTTGACCAACTGGCACAGCAGTCACGCTTCATCACGGCAGGACACTACGACAAGATGCTTCCTCAGACCAAGCGTAAGGATGTGGTGGGACAGTTGCAGAACAGCTTCATTGCGATGCAGCAGTCCGTCAACGACCATATCAACAGCATCAAACAGGTGAATGAGGAAATGGAGAATCGTAACAACGAGCTCCTGTCTGCCAATCAGATGATTGAGGAAGCCGACCAGCGAAAGGCCACATTCATTCATGATGTGTCGCTCCAGATACGTACGCCGCTCAACATCATTGCAGGTTTCATGCAGGTGTTGCGTGAGACGCTTAACGTGCTGCCAAAGGAGGAAATCTCTGCCTTCACTGATACGATGAAGCAGAACGCTACCACCATCCATAGAATGGCGAATATGATATTCGATGTGTCGAGACAGGATGTTCAGCTGAAGCTCGACTTGTCGAAGGAAGTGGAGGTGATTCCTGTGGTGAAGGAAGCTATTCAGACCTTCGAGGAAAAGGCAACGCCAGACGCTGTGACTTTCAACTTCATGACTCCGCTGCCTGACAATCACGCGATTCACACCAACCGTCTCTACTTGCTGAGAGTATTGCGTGAGTTGCTGCTCAATGCCAAGAAGTTCGCTTCGGATAAGCAGGTCAATATGCTTGTGAGAGTGGTAGATGAAACCAAGCTTCAGTTCATCGTTGAAGATAAGGGTAAGGGAATCTCAGAAGAAGAGCGTGGTCACATCTTTGATCCGTTTGTGAAGCTCGACAGCTTCAGCGAGGGTTTGGGACTCGGACTCGGCTTGTCCTTGCATCATGCCCGTCTGTTGGGTGGAAACCTCACGCTCGACCCCACCTACAAGGAAGGCGCACGCTTCATCCTCGAAATCCCCAACTCCTAACCTCAAACTTCTTACCTCTTACTTCTTATTCAGGAACTCAGCAATTCTGTTCCTTAACATTTGGTATGTGTCGCAATCCTTGAACTGGGTATTGCGGCGCAGCATTTGTGCCGGTTGGAACTGACTATGGGAATAGCAGGCCAGTTCGTTGTTCATCTGCTGATTGTTGCCTCGTGCCAGCATCTTGATGTCCTTCTCCCGTTCACGTCGCAGGATGGTGCAGACGGGGGTCAAAGCGGCATCCACCACATTCTCCATCAGGTGATGCCCCTGAATGAAGAGATAGGTGTTTTCCTTCCTCAAACCCAAGCCTTCCAGTTCCTGCTTCAGCGGTGTGAGTTTTCCTTTTGCATCCTTCACGTGCTGCTGCAACCAAGCCAGCTTCCGGTTCACCTGACGACGCACCCGTTCCAGCGCGTCAATGGGCTTGAACACATTCAGCTGATCCACGGCCACGATGTTGTTGAAGTTGTTCAATGGGAAGTCGTTGAAGCGTCCACATCGATGCAGCCACACCATCCACACAAACAGCTCGTAGATGATTTCTGAATATTGGCGCAGATACTCCTCGAAGTTGAAGAGGTTGCGGTCGTTCAGCGTCGCCATCACACACACATTGTGCAACGAAGGCGCATAGCATTGGTAACTTTCGATGGAATAAGCGTAGGTGTGAATCACGTAAGGGTTGTCCAGCATCTTCTGCGATGAAGGCGTGTGACGTTGCAGCAAGTAGTCGAGGTCGGCATCCACACATGCAATCATGTAGCCTCCCAGCGACTCGCCCAACTTATTCATCAGCGCCGTCTTCTTGCCCCTGTTCAGGTTCGTGCGCGATGGCAGCATCACCTCAAATGCCGTCTGTTCGTCTTCAAACTCGCTCAACACATTCCGCCAGAAGAAGATGTCGTCATAGCTCTCCACATACACCACCACCTTCCGCTTCCGACTCTTAGGCCTTAAGCGGTTCGCTGCCTCGATGTAGGCAGAGGTGATGTTGGAGGTGAGATGCCTGGACATATATTTTAGTTTGTAATCTCATTCACTTCTGTCACATTGCTCATCCACCCGTCCATAATCAGGGCAGGGGAGTGCGTCGAGAGGATGATTTGTGCATTGGGGTTCAGTTGTCGGATTAGGTCGATGAGACGTTGCTGCCAGTCGATGTGGAGCGAGATTTCCGGCTCGTCCATTAGTAGGGCGTAGGGTTCGCGGTTCTCCACCAGCACCGTCATCAGGATGGCCAGCATCTGCTTCTCGCCGCTCGACAACTGGTAGGGCGTCAGGATTTGTGGCTCCTTATCCCCCATCGGAGCTTGGATGAACTGGATTTCGTTGCTCTTCCTGTCAATCTTCTTGTGCGTGTCGGCAAACAGTTCGTCAATCATGTCCTGAAACTGCTTCTTCGGCGCACTCACCTCAGCAGCCTTCATCTGGTCTTCAGGATCGCCGCTGGTCAGCAGTTCGATGATGCGGTTGCCGATGTTCACCTGATAGTCGAGGAAACGTTTCTGCAGACGATAAATCTGCCAGTCGAGCTCCGTCTTCACACGTGAGTCGGACAACTTCTCCAGCAGGTCGCTATGCAGCAGCGGACGGTCGAATGAACGGATGACGTCGAACTTGATGTACGTCGCGTCCTCCGGCATCAGCTTGATGGTCACTCCCTGTGGGGCATCCTTCGGCACAATCTCGTCGCGGTCAATCTCAGCCAACGTTCTTGCCGAATGGTTGATGATGGTGCTCTTGCCCACTCCGTTGATGCCACTGAGGATGTTCACGTCGGGTTGGAGGTTCCAAACCACGTGTCTGCCACCCTTCCACAGCGCCTTAATCTCTATGCTCTGGATATAATCAGCTCTTTTTCTCATAGTCGTACAGGTTTTGTCGCGGCAAAGTTAATAATTTTTTCGTACCTTTGCAAAAAAGTTGCATTTTTTTTGAAACGCTTCCGTTTCTGAGGTGTATGCTGTAGTAGAAAGGCATGATGACGTCAAGGTGCTTTCGAGAACGGAAACAAAAAAGCAACAATAACTAAATAAAGAAAATGAAGACAAAAACAATTGGATTGATGGTGGTTCTGGCAGGCCTGCTGTGCTCGTGTCAGCAACAAAACCAGCAAAGTTCAGAAACGCAAGGAGCAGAATTCGATGCGTATTGGAACACAGGAGATTCCCTGTCTGACGTGAAACGACTCCACAAGTGGGAAGCCTACGTGGAGGAACACCCCAAGGATGAGATAGGATGGAGGAATCTGCATCACGCGATGCTGATGAGTACTTATTGGAAACATGA
>Ga0310786_10004451_pt1 | contig 19520 bp, 4 predicted proteins | sample AusTroGonzalo_MG_FD_203881 | JGI IMG/M metagenome (GOLD analysis project Ga0310786, IMG submission 203881) | Bovine rumen microbial communities from tropical cattle in Woodstock, Queensland, Australia - Gonzalo_03 (v2) (version 2) | ecosystem: Host-associated > Mammals > Digestive system >... | reverse complement strand
TGATACAATATTGAAATTGTTACTTTTGTGCAAAATTTACAAGATGGATTTAGCAAAAATTATCAAGCGGAAGACGATGTTTTCGTTCGAAGTGTTGCCACCGCTCAAAGGTCAGAGCATTGAGGGTATTTACAAAACGATAGACCCATTGTTGGAGTTTTATCCGCAGTTCATAAATATTACCACGCATTGCGAACAATATGACGCAAATGGCAAACGTTTGCGCAAACGTCCTGGTACTGTGGCGGTTGCGTCAGCAATCCATCATAAATACAACATTCCTGTGGTTCCTCATATTTTGTGCGGCGGTTTCACACGCGAAGAAACAGAATATGTGTTGATTGATTTGCATTATCTTGGCATTACGAATCTTTTGGTGCTTCGTGGCGACGGACGCAACAAGGAGCATTTTCAGCCAGAGGAAAATGGAAACCGCTACGCCGTTGATTTGCTCCATCAGATTGACGATATGAACCACGGAAAATATTTGGGCGATACAGAACCAAACAGTTCCGCAAAAACAGCGTTTTCGTGCGGAGTTGCAGGCTATCCCGAAAAACATTATTCCGCTTCGTCGCTTGATGAGGATATTCAACATTTGAAAGAAAAAGTTGATGCCGGAGCGCAATACATTGTGACACAGATGTTTTTTGACAACCAAAAATACTTTGACTTTGTAGAAAAATGCCGAAAAGTTGGCATCACTGTTCCGATTATTCCAGGCATTAAACCTGTTGGTTTTATGAGCCAAGTGGATGTGCTGCCTCGCATTTTTGGTTGCGAAATGCCTCAAGAACTCGACAAAAATCTCCGCGCCTGCAAAACTGACGCTGATGCAGCGAAGGTCGGCACGGAATGGGCTATTTATCAAGCGAAGGAATTGATTCAATATGGTGTGCCGTCGTTGCACTGGTTCACCTATTCCGACCCTTCGCAAGTAGTGGAAATTGCTAAAGCGATTTATTAATGATTTCGATTAACAACCTTGCCGTTCGATTTGGCGGCTTCACGCTTTTCGATGATGTGTCGGTGATGATTTCGGCGCAGGACAAGATTGGACTTGTCGGCAGAAACGGCGCTGGAAAATCAACATTGCTGAAAATCATTGCGAAACAGGAACAACCAACCGAAGGCGAAGTTGTGATTTCATCGGATTGGAAAGTCGGCTATTTGCCGCAAACAATGAAAGTTTCCGATGGGAAAACAGTGTTGGAGGAAGTTCGCACGGCTTTTTCTGAAATTCGTGCCATTCAATCGAAAATCGACACGTTGAATGCACAATTGGCGGAACGCACTGATTATGAATCAGATTCATATATGAAGTTGATTCACCAAGTTACAGAATTGTCGGACCAACTTGAAATGCTCGGCGGCAGTTCCGTAGAAGGCGAAATGGAACAAATGTTGGTTGGTTTGGGTTTTTCTCGGGAAGATTTCGACAGAAAAACGTCGGAATTCAGCGGTGGCTGGCGAATGCGCATCGAATTGGTGAAGATTCTGCTTCGGAAACCGCAAGTATTGTTGCTCGACGAACCGACCAACCATCTTGATATTGTGTCGATTCAATGGTTGGAGAAGTTTTTGGTTCAATATAAAGGAGCTATCATTTTGATTTCGCACGACCGTCGTTTTCTTGACGCAATCACAAAAAAGACATTTGAAATCAGCGTAAATAAACTTACAGTTTATCCTGCACCCTATTCTTTATACTTAGAGTTGAAAGAAGAACGCTATGCGCAGCAGTTGGCGGCGTACGAAAATCAACAAAAAATGATTGAGGACACCGAAAAATTCATTGAACGGTTCCGTTACAAAGCAACCAAATCGGTGCAAGTGCAGTCCCGCATAAAACAGCTGGAAAAAATCGACAGAATTGAGATTGAAAAGCAGGAAACTGGCGCATTCCATATAAAGTTTCCGCCCGCACCGCGTTCGGGTACGATTGTGGTGAAAGCTGAACACGTAACCAAACGCTACGGTGAAAAAACGGTGCTCAACGATGTGGATTTAACGGTGGAACGAGGACAGAAAATCGCTCTTGTCGGCAAGAACGGTGAAGGTAAATCCACATTCATAAAAACAATTCTTAACGAAGTTGAATATTCGGGAACCATTACGCTCGGACACAATGTGAATGTTGGCTATTTCGCTCAAAATCAAGACGAAATACTCGATGAGAATGCAACGGTGTTTGAAACGTTGGATAAAATTGCTGTTGGCGAAATCCGCACAAAGTTGCGTGATATTCTTGGCGCGTTTTTCTTCAGCGGCGAGGATGTTGACAAGAAGGTGAAAGTGCTTTCGGGTGGAGAACGGAACCGTTTGGCTATGGCAAAACTGATGTTGCAGCCCTACAATCTGCTTATTCTCGACGAACCGACCAATCACCTTGATATTCAGTCGAAAGAAGTGCTGAAACAGGCTTTGTTGAAATATGACGGCACGTTAATTTTGGTTTCGCATGACCGTGATTTTCTAAATGGCTTGACCACAAATATTTACGAGGTAAAGCGGACGCATATCAAAGAAGTGATGGGCGATTTGCAAGTGTATTTGAATCAATTAAACCAAGAGGAACTTGCTTTTGCCAAAGCACCGACAGCACAAGCGGAAAAGAAAGCGACCGCCTCGAAAATTGATTATCAGCGACAAAAAGAACTCGACCGCGAAAATCGGAAATTGCAGACGCAGATTTCGAAAATCGAAAAGCAAATTCAGGAGTTGGAAGACGAAGTGCACGAATTAAACTTAAAGTTTATAGAAGATTCCGCAAACGTCACCGTCGACGATTACAAACATCATTCGGAATTGCAGGAGCAGATTGATGCCCTTACGCTGCAATGGGAAGAATTGGTGGAGAAAATGGGATAATTTAACCAAACAATTTTAAATACAAAACAAAAAAGGAGATGTGGCAACCACATCTCCTTTTTAACATAACATCTCAAATTGATTAACGAAGCAACATCACACTTCCGTATTTTGTTGTTTTACCGTTACCATTGTCGAAACCTGGCCATACCTGTCCATCGAGGAATGTAGCCTCCATTTTCCAGATATACATATCTGATTTCATCATCTTACCATCGTAGCGGCCATCCCAGTAGCCAACGAACATACCATCCTTCACTTCGTTAGAGAACCACAGCAAGTTACCCCACTTGTCATATACCGAGATTTCGCAAGTCAACAAGTTGAAACCTTTTGGCGCAAATGTTCTAACTGCGTGAGCCGGGTTCGTTGGAGCGAATGCATCAGGCACGTACAACGACGAACTAACGTTCACAAATATACATTCTGTATACGTTGACTTACATCCGAAGTCGTTGGTAACCGTCAAAATAGGACAGTTGTATCCGTACAAATAGCCACCCTCTCGAATCGGGAACTTACGTTTATCGAACGGAACTACCGTGTCAACTTGGTTTTCAGCACCTTGATGACCATAACACCATTCCAACGTATATGCAATAGGTTCAGCAACTAAATTACCTTCGGCATCTGTTGTCCACAAACTATCTTGTATTGTGCTGTCAACCAACTCAATAACATTCGACGACCCTGGCATTGACCATCCAAATGAAGCGATTGGCTCTGGTGCAATTCGAACAATAATAGTATCGAATCCTTCGCAACCCGCCCATGTTTGTTCATACACAGTCAATGTGTCAATACCAACCTCCAACCAGTCGATGTAGCGAACTGAAGTTGAGGAAGCGTCTTTCGAGTAGTTCAAATGGTTACCCGTTACATTCCAGAAATATTGGCTAGTCTTTTCGTATTGAGTGTAGTAGCTTTCGCCAATGCTACCCATACAAACTGAATCTCTACCATACAATTTAGTTTTTGCTGCTGGAGCAACCACCATCGAAACAGTATCACGGAGACTTTCGCAACCCAACATATTTTCTTCGTCGTACATATTCATATCATATACAACATAATGATAGATACCTGTATCTAACGATTGTCCTGGTTGGAATTTATACGATTGACCGTGATATTCCAAAGGCAATGTTCTTCTGCTCTCGTCGCCAATGCTTATCCACGTTGTGTATGGACTACCCAAAGAACGAAGTTGGTCAATGTTTTCGCCAGCACAAATTGTTGTTGTGAACACAATTGGCTTACGAGCACGTTCCTTAACCGAAACATTCATAGAAACCTCATCGCTTGTACAGAAAATGTTATCATATACATATCTATACGATGCAAATACTTCATATTCACCAGCAGCGTTGATTTCATCAACAGGAGTAATTGAATGATCTTCTGGATTTTCTTCAACGTATTTAGAAACTTTTCCGTTACGAACTCTCCAAATCACTGACGAACGATCGGTTAATTCTGGTTCGTATGTTTGAACTGTTATAGGTTGAATTGTGTCATACACACAAATCGTTCTATCTTCGTCAATTGTAATCACAGGATGTTTGACAATAAACAAAGTGTCAATTGCAACCTCGCTGAAGCAACCATTTTGTTCACGGATGACGTAATACAATTTGTTACCAAATTCATTCACACCAACTTCTGGTTCATACGTATAACCCGAAGTTATTGGCATTGTCAAATCTTCATCGGCATACCATTTATCCAACAACAAGTCAGTTGACAAGATTGGAACATTCGCAGTATCACCTTGACACATATTACCACCCAATACATTTGGTTTTTCTGGTTGTTTGTTGACCATATACGTTATGTAACCAGCAGGACCTTCACATTCGTTAACTGTTTGAGTAGCATAATATTGTTTCTTACCTTGGGTCATATCTGTAGTTTGATAGTCGTTGTTTGCTACTTCATTCAATTTCGTAACCTTATCTGAAGCATACCAAGTAATGTCGGTACCTTCGGCATGAAGAATTGGAGCCTCATCATACGTACACAAACGATCTTGATGTGAAATTCTTGGAGCTAATGGCAACGGTTTTACTTCGAATGAAATCGGAGTTAACGGGCTATTACAGCCATTTACTGTTTGCATTGCATAGTACAGATATACACCAACTGTTGTATCAGCAGGTTGATATGTATTGCTGTTTACTTTCAATGTTTTCGATTTTCTTGCATCAGAGAACCAAGTAATGCTGTATTCCTCTGTGTCGCTACCAATAGCTTCAATCACACGCCTGTCGTTGCTTGCTTCTTGGTAACAAATCTTGCTAGGAAGAGAATCTGGAGCCTCAGGATTTGGTTTTACCTCGAATGTTTCGTATGTAAGCGGACTAAAACATCCTCCAATGTATTGAGCCGCATATACTTTGTTAGTTCCAACAATTGCATTGATTGGTTTGTAAGTAGCACCCTTGCCGTATGCCGACAACGTGTCGATTTTGCTTCCATCGTTTGGCGTAGCAACTTCGCTGTCATCGCTATATTCATACCAGTAAATACGTGAGGTAGCATCTTCGCTTGCGATTCTAAACTGTGGATTTTCGTCGCCATCGCAAATAGCAGGTGCGGTTACAGCAAGAATCTTTGGCGATGTAGTAGCCTTCATGTTTACAGTAACTTTAACTGGCGAGCTTTCGCAACCTTCTGGGTGAGTCAAGTTCGTGTAAGGTTCATCGTTCCATTCCGATACAAAGTAATAGTAGAACCCAGCATGTGAAGGATCGCTGTCTGGAGCAAGATTTGGAATATATGTTCCATTTCCTGTTTCAGTATTAGTTGTACCATTTACGAATGTAGTGTAATCCTTACCATTTGCACTTTCGTAGAAACGATAGGTTGTTTTTGCAATATTACGAGCATTGTCTTTATCCATCCATTCGCCTGGTATTGCCGTCAATGTTGGATTACCGTTGTATACGCAGGAATCAACATTTGCAATCTCAACATGAGGTACAGGACAAATCTTGATTACCACTTCAGCTGGCGTTGATTCACTATAGCAAACCATTGCGCTGTTGTTTGTTCCAGCCTTGTATTGACGAGCATAGTATTTCTTGTTAGCCAATACATTTGGTGAATCATTCGTTTGATACATATTAGCCGATGATCCAGCTGTAAATGCCAACTTATCTTCCTCGTCGGTTGATGCTGCATATTCGTACCATGCTATACCATCGCCATCAGTCTTAACAGCACCGATTTCCACAGGATTTTCTTGTGTTACAATAGCATAGAAACTTGCGGTTTCAGGAGCTGGCAAGTAAATTACTTCTATGTCGTGAGTTTTCGACGACTGACAGGATTTCTCATCAGTATACGTATATGTTACTTTATAGTCGCCTGATTTCGTGCCATTTGCTTGTGGATAGAACACAGCCGAATTTGTGTTAGCCTTCAAAGCCGAAGCATCACCTTCAATAGACCACTCGCCCACACCAGTTCCATTTACAGAACTTGCGTTCACCGTAATCAAAACTTCCTCGGTGCTGTAGCAAGCAGTTTCTTTTTCTTCAAGTTCAATTACAGGCAACGGATAAACCGTAACAGTAACTGAAGATTTCGGACTCAAACAAGCTTTCTTACTTTGAGATTCGACTGCTTCGTATTGAACTTCAAAATTAGTAACGCCTGCGACACTGTTACTTACAATATCAGGAATTGCCAACAACGAAGCACTTTCCGTCATTTTCACACCTTCTTTGTACCAAATCCATTTTGTAACACCACTTTCGGCACGTGCTTCAACAGAAGCACCTTCTTCAGCTTTCAGATTATCAAGAGGTTTGCCCAAACAAGCAGCGACAGGGTCGATTTTTGGAGCTTCCCAAGGACAGTCAACCAAACGCAAGACTACCTCAGCAGGAGCACTTTCGCAACCATGATTATCAACTTGATTAATCCAGAATACTTCAGTAAGCGTAAGCTGACCATTTGCCTGAGCTTGCAACTCATCTTTATTCAATGTAAGAGTTGTACCTTCATTCAATTTTGAGTTCATCAACTCATCTGCATACCAGTTCATTTTTGCACCAGTTGATGACAATTCACCTTTCACATAGTCATTTGGAATATTAGCAATGTCATTAATCAACCACGTATATTCTTGAGAATCTGGTGCTTTCATAAAATGAGCAACCGTGTTAGCTGTTTCAGTACTACTACAAGTTACACCATCGGAATATGGTTCTGTAGTATACGTATACGTGAATTCAACAGGAAGATTATCACCTTCATAATCACCAGGCGTCCAAGTTGTTCCTGTTAAATTACCAGAACTTGCTGATAACTCACCTACTGCAGGTGCAGTTGCTACTGGCGAGATAGAAACTTGGATAGCCTCATCGCCTATTTTACATACATGTGCTTCTGAAGTAACCGTTACCTCTGGATTTTTAACCACATGTACAGTAACCTTTGTTCCTACCGACCAACAATCTTCGTCGATTGAGTATTCTGCAACATAGTAGTCTTTTGTTTCCTTAGATGGTTTATAAGGAACAGCAGACGAACCTGGCGCAGTAACCGAACTACCAGAGATTTCCCAACCCATAGAGCTTACTTGGCTGGCATTCTTACCAACAGGGTTTTCTGTCAACCATGCAATACGGTAGTCTGCTGGAGGATTGTCGCCTTCGGTACGCGTACCTTCCAAGAAGTTATTTTCAATGGCACTTGCTTCTGTAGATTGACAGATATATCTATCGGCAAAATTAACCGATGGAGCCATAGCATTACATTTTGACACATTCAATGTAACAATTACACTATCGCTGTAACAACCTTTATCTGCAACAGTAATCATCTGGCGAACAGCAAATGGATATGAACCTACCAAGCCATCATCGTTTCCTGTTTTTGCGTTTTTCACATCAGCAACAACGAATGACAGTCCACCATCTTGAAGAACACTACCACCACTATATGGCATCCATTGTAAACCTGTTCCGTCATTGTTTTCGTTTGACGAAGCAGTTAATGTTTCATCACCTTCCAACACATGTAATGAGTTAACCATTTCGTTTACATCAGCACCAGCGGTTGGGATCTTAGGTTTCTTGATAGTAATTGTATAATCATCAACATTTTGACATTTATACGCATCAGTATAAGTATATGTCATTTGGTTTTCACCAACAGCAAGTCTGCTTGGATCGAATGTTTTCGAAGAAATAGCACCCGCCCAAACTTCAGTTCCGCCAGTTGCAGGATTTGAAGTTAATTGACCTTCTTCGTCGGTTGAATATACCGTAGTGGCTAGATCGATAGCCGCACTGTTGTAGCACATTTCATCTTGAGTAATCGGATTGATTTCAACCGAAGGTAATGCGTGAACCACAAATGAATTTGTAGCCGTATTCACACAACCTTTTGCATCGGTATATCTCAGTGTCACCACATATTTACCTGGACTACTTCCATTTGGAGTAAATGTACCATCATCGGCTATTGTACCTTTATCAATAGTGTATAAGAATTCTTTACCCGTTGCTGGATTTGTTTTTGTAACCGTAATTGGGTCACTGTTGTTACCGCTTACACAGACGCTTGTATTACTCAACGTGAACGAAGGCGTTGGCAATGCGTTCACAATCATTTCTTGCTCTGCGGTTCTTTCTGTTCTACAACCCTTTTCACTTTCAAAGTCATACGTTACGGTATATGTACCTGCATCGTTGGCACTTGGAGTGAACGTAGCTGTTGTTTCACCTGTTTTTTCTACATTCGTTGACCACGTTCCTCTACCTGCCATCGAAGGAACAATAGTTGCTGTAATAACTTGTGGAGTTCCTTCGTCAATACAGTGTTCATTTTCAGGAGTATCCAACGTAGCTGTTGGAACTGGATGAACGGTAATTTCACCCTCAGCATGTCCCGTACAACCATTCTTATCGGCAACTTTAACCGAGAATGAATATGTTTCACTTGTTGTGACATCAGCACCTGAGAATGTTGGGTTAGCAATCTTCGTTGCGTTGAAATATGCAGTAGCATCACCAGTCCATTCTATTGATGTATATGTATCAGCTTGTCCAAGAGTTAGAGTTGCCGAAGTATTTTCACAAATCTCTTCACTTGACATGATGAATGATGGTTGCAATTCAGCATTTACTACAACGGTGATTTTTGTCTTATCACTTTCGCAACCTGCTTTTGTTTGTGTTACAAAATATTCAGTTTCACCAGCTGATGCAATACTTGGCGTTGGAGCTGTTGTTGAAGTACTACCATTTGGCAAGTACCACGTTGCAGTTGCACCATTCGAAATAGTTGCCTCCAATGGTTTCACCGTTGATGGGTCAGCTGTTGTACAGTATGAAATTGTTGGTACAGCAACAGGAGCATCTGGTTTCGGATCGAATGTCAGCGTAACCTTATTTGATTCATTGGAAACACAACCATCCTCGCTTGTGTAAACTACCGAAACATCAACTGTTTCTGGATTTGGCCATGTAGCATCTTTTGTAAGCGATACCGAGCTGCCATCGCCTGTGGCACCATTCCAAGCATATTCACCACCAGAAGCGGCAGTATTACCAACCATTGCAGTTGCTTCAACTGTCAAATCGTTTCCTGCACAAATTTGTGTTACTGGAGCAGCAACCGTTACCGTTGGTTTCGCAAAGATAGTGACGCTCTTTTCAGCGACTTTGCTCACGCAGCTCTTTGTTCCTGCTTGATTTGTTGCAGTCAATGTATAATTGTAAACTTTTGCGCCATTTGCAGACTGTGTAGCAGCAGATCCTGAACCATCACCACCCCACGACAATGTAGCAACAGAAATGTCGGAGCTACCAGTCATTGTAATTGTGCTTGGTTCGCAGACTGATTCATCAGAAGCCTCGATTGATGCTGAAGGAATGGCAACAATAGTTACCGTAGAACTTCCTGCATAACCAGAAGGTACCGCAGGGCAATATTTATCGCTCAACGAGGCGATTGCATATTCATACGTAGTATATGCAGAATTTGGAGAAACCACATTCTTCGGAGTAATTGCAGATGTAATACCATCGGCAGTTCCCGATATAGCTGTTCCTCCGTTTTCGGTATAACTATATTCAAATGGAGCATTACCCGTGAATGTCAATGTAATATCAGCAACATCGTCACCCACGCAATAATCAGCACCTTTACCTAATTTCACAGTTGGATTGTCGGCTGCGTTCAAAGTAATTGTTGCAGTTGTCTTACATTTTGAATTTGGCATCAACGCATCAACAACCTTTACTATATATGTATCGGCTTCGCCAGCTTCAAAAGTAAGTTGATTTGTTTTTGAAGGACCAGCTTTGATATTCGCATCATCTTCCGATCCTTGATACCATGTATATGTAAAATCACTTGAGTTAGCTTGAGCAGTTGGTGTCAACGTTGATTTGTCACCTGGACACAAATAGCCATCAGCATCAGATGATGTAATAGTTACAGCTTTTGGTTGCGTACACGGACATTCCTCAGAAATAGGAATCTTTATACGGTCGCAGAAACCTTGTGTTGTTGTGAAACCAAGATTATAAATATAACCCGTCATATTTTGATTTGGGTTACTTGTTCCCTGAGAGACTCCTTCAAATTGAAGGATTTTTCCTGTCGCATCATCAACGGTAGATGAGTTCAGTTGTTGAGTTCCCCTCATTAAATGGAATTCAATATTATCACCACTCACACTATATTTTGTTGGAGAAATTGAATAGATACCAGGCTCCAAGGTAACAGATCCAGTTGCCGTCATTGTTATAGTGGATTTTGTTGTGCTTGTCAATTCATCACCAACGGCAGAAAAGGTTCCATACGAACGTCCCGTATTTGCCACATACCCACCATTATTATATGAAGCACCATAAACAGTAAATGTTACAGATGGAGTTGCTGAACCTGTACTATATAATTTTGTACTCGCCTTGAAATTAAATCCAGTCAAAGTGATTTTTTCCTTAACAGTAAATATTGTTGGGAACATATTTCCCACTTGTAAATTTCCCGCATTTAACTGATTATCCTCATTTGTCCACCTTGATTTATTTTCTTGGATAAAAATTCCACTTGATGAAGATGTTTCCTCTACATACACATATCCTTTACCGTTATTCAACGTAATAGAAGAAAAATCAGCATCCTTTGTTTCGCTACCAACTGTAGTTGCAATTGGAGTTCTTGCACCTTCCGAAGCATACCATGAATATACCGCTCTATTATTGGTTGTTGTTACACCAATTTGTGGTATCTCTCCTTTTTCAGCACAATAAATAATTTCATCAGGAACTGTAAACGTCTGTGGATACGCAGCAATAGTCATTTCCGCAATAGCTGGATCGTATTTCACACAACCTGAACCAGTACCACTCTCAACGTGTTCTATCATTACCTTATACGTACCTGGCTCCGTAGCAGTATATTTTGTCCCTTTTGCGGAAACCAAACCACTTGCCGAAGTAATTACTTCTCCATCTTTATACCATGTAATCTTGTAGTGTGAAGCTAATTTAGTAGCAATAAGAAATCCCGAATTCAATTCCTGACCATTAAAAGCAGACGCACATACCGTCATATCACCTGGTGTTAAATCAACTGTAGGGTTTGGTTCTCGAGGGTTACAGTTTGCAGGAGGAGTGATTTTTGTCGCCTTCGTTGCAGGAGACGTACCTCCAACACCCAACTGACCATAATCGTTGCACCCCCATGCATAAATATCACCATTATCCAACCCATAGAATCCCCACGTATCACCACGGTTGATAAGTACCACATTGTCATGAACTCCAGTGTTTGAGTATTTTATATATTCAGGACCCACCTTATCTCCAGACTGTCCAATACTACCATTTCCGGGGGTACCACCACCTCCACCACCGTCTCCACATCCGCTACCACCCCAGGCGACAGGCTTGTTGTCGGCAGTTATAGCCATACCATAACCTTGTCCACCAGCAACCCATTTTGCCAACAAATAGGTTCCATCATTACTTGCTCCTGTGGTTAATCCTTTACGAACACGCAAAGGAGTTGACATACTTTCATTTCCGTCCCACCAAGTATGATTCGCATCAAACACACCACTTGCATTGTTCCACGGAGCATTACCCCACGCCCAAATATATCCGTCAACATCCAAACCATATCCTTCACCATCACCACAACCCAAAAATGTAATATTATCAAGAGGCGAACCGTCTGCATGAGAAACAGGACGAGCATATGCATCAGTTTTTTTACCTGGGGAACCTGCTCCTCCATTTGCTGCACGTCCCAACTGACCTTCACCATGTTCGTGTCCCCAAGAATAAATAGTACCAACACCATCTCCATCAGGGTCAACCAAAGCATACGCACAGTTATCACCTGCATATACTTGAACAACACCTTGCAATGGTTTTTTGTTAGGCGTCTGCACAAACACTGGATATGGCTGGTTCTGCTCATTACCACACCCTAATTGACCAAATGCATCATCATATCCTTCAGAGTTAAACCCCCTACTATTACCACCCCAACCAACTAAACATCCCTTATAATCACCATCACCTAAAATAGCAAAGGTATTGTTGTTACCAGCATATACCACATCAACATTACACAGATAGCCATCGCAATCGTATTCGGTACCAGCCAATTTACTTGTTCCAAGTTTCACTTGAACAGGACTTTCTTGAACGGTGCCTTCGATACCTGGGACATTACCAGTACCACACTGTCCAAAGCTGTTGTTACCCCAGCACCAAACCTTACCACTACAGTCCAACGCAACGAAGTGAGCACCTGAACCACAGTTAACCTGTTGGATATACAATCCCTCTTGGGAAAAGAACGTTACTTCAGTAGGCGTATTCACCGCATTCTTGTGTCCCAAACCAAGCTGTCCCTTGGTATTGATACCCCACACATAGAGCACACTGTTTTCACAAACCATTGCAGAAACAGTGTTACCACCAGAAATGGTTAATTCCTTCTGCGCAAAACTACTCGCTGCGAGCGTTAGCGTACAAGCCAAAAATAAAACTAAACGTTTCATAACTATAGAGATGTTTTGAGTTTCTATACTATATTTCTATTTTAAGACGCAAAGTAAAGAAAAAAAGTTACACGAAGTGCAACTTTTTTTCACTATTACGTTTTTTTGTGTGATTTTTTTTGAAAAATGGTGTTATTCTTTCAAATGAATAACCTTATTCCAAAACATTTGGTCGCCTACAAATGTTTGAATAGCATATACGCCAGCGGATAAACCACTCATTGGTATAGTAAATTTTCCATCTTGCATTGCATACACCCCACGGGATTCTTCCTCACCTCGTACATTATATATATGTACTTCAATTGTGGCGCATACTGTTTGTTGCAAATGAATAGAAATATGTGTAGTACAAATCGATGGGTAAACCACAATTGAGGCTTTGTCGTGAAGCTCCTGCTGCGATGTCCATCGAATGGGATAACGGAAAACTTCGGCAACATTCAATGGGAAATGATATTGACTTTTTGCCACAATAGGCTGAATACCAATATTATATGGTATGCCCACATCCTGATATGACTGCCATGTGCCATTCACACAAAAATAGCCATCAACTGCTGGTTCAGAATCATAATACTGTAATAATGATATATTTGATTGATAATCAGCCGAATCGAAGCACACTCCATACGCAAACGAGGAATCTATATATAATAATGTATCTAAATACACACAATTGAAATAATTCGGAAGCAATTCGGCATTTGAAATTTGTGTATGATGTATTTTTTTTGAAAAATCAGCATTCCACACACACAATTCCGTATGACACAATTTGTTAGGCACATCGGCAACGGCAAGTTTGATGTCGCGCAAGATTATTGGTTCCATCAACGTCATTTTGTTTGCAAAGCAAGTCATTCCCGCTTCGTTTGGACCAGACCAATTAGACAAAAATGAGTTTGAAACTTGCATAAACTGAGTATTGGTGCGAATTCCTCCTATTGAATCAATGCCAAACAATTCGTCAGTACACCGCATGCCAAGCGAATCGACTATAGCATTTGCATAGAAAGGTTTTTCATAACTAAAATCCTGTAACGTATCAGGATTTTCAGTAACGTGCGCCAACACAGTAAGTTGCGCAGGAAAGCCCAACCTATCGGTGGAAACCCAAGATGCAGGATGTTTCACATACAAATCTCCATTGAGAGCAGCTTTCGCTATATACCCAACAAAAGCACGCGAATTATGTTGAACTTTGTAACCAATCCAACAAAGTCCCTGTACAGAAATTGGATGCGGAAGTTTCACATACACATTTGCTGAATCCTGAATCATAGACTTATCCATTTCGACAGAAAACAGCAGTGTTTCAGGCGATTGCGTTCCCTGCCATACGCAAAAACTAACGTCACTCAAATGTTCAGTTGTATCGATTTTGCCCGAAAATGTAATATCATAGATAGATTTTCGAACTGCGCACCGTTCCGCAAAGGCATCCCATCCCATTTCGTTTGCCGAAGTCCACTCGCCTTGCACCCTATCACAAAAATTGTAACGACACAGAGTATCAACGGTTTGCACATTGGTATAAACAGTTTCCGAAATTTGATACGGATCAAATCCGGAACAACGGGAAACACCAAGATTCAACGGATCAAGCCATGGTTTCAGTTGCGCAGTTGAAACGTCATAGTAATCCCATGCTTTCGACAATTTGGAGAAAAAATCGTTCACTGGCGTTTCACAAGTCGCCTCGCCTCCCGACAATGAGCCAATCACCAAATGATCTGCATCAAACATTGCCGAACCCGACGAACCAGCTTCGGTTGTTCCGACTTCCCACGATGCCACTTTCCAATGCGCATCGGTGGCATAGGTCATCGTTTTTGTCTTAAACGTTACGGTCGTGGGCTTTGCATTGTCAACCGAGATTTTTTTCACATCGCCTTTGGGATGATGAATGCAAACCGTTCCCTTTTCCACCTCATCGGAAATATTCCAACCCGCATAATACGGATTATATGATTTAGGCGGAGCCTGCAGCAGTTTCACCAACGAAAAATCAACTTTTCCATCTGGCGAAGTAGCCACTAACGTTGAACCAGAAATAGTTTTTGGAGTACTCTCAGTGTTTTCTCCACACGAAACGTTCTCATAATCAAAGTAAAACACCGTTTTCAACGCTTTATTTTCATTGCTGATACAATGATTTGCCGTCAACACGTATGGCGTGTAGTCTTTCGATGTATTGTTCATCAGTGTGCCCGTACACGCAGTTATACCTTGAATCACCAATTTGCACACGGCACGTTTTTCTATTTGCCAAGTCTGTCCTTCCGTACAATTTATATCAACATTACACGAAGACGATTTTGAGGCTTTTAGTTCCACATCTTTCTGATATTCATTTCGATAATCGTGAGCGACCTGCGAAATAATCCACGAACTTTTTAATTCGGATTTTGGTTGTACAAACCGCACAAACAATGTGTCTCCACGAACCAACGCCGTAGGAAGAATCTCAGAAAAATTTGTTTCAAGCGCCGTATATTTTTGAAAATCAGAAGAATCCTTTCCATAAACGCAAAGATATGAATGTGGCGACAAACGAACATTTTCAAAAATCACGTTCAATGAATACGCTCCCCGTGAAACAATATCAACAGCATAAAAGGCAGTATCATCGTCTTCACGGACAGAAATATCGTCCATTCCAATAGAAACTTGGAATGGATAAGCGAATTGATATGCACCGCTTTCTTCGTCATTAAAATCAATTGTATCAGGCAAGGGAGGCATATTTGCGACCGACAAACCAACCGTTGGAATTTTCGGAAAAGAATGCGCTGAGGATTGTGGAAAAGCAAAAAACGACATACATAATATGTATGTCGTCACGCCTATTCGTGTAAAATACTTAATCCAATTCAAGTCCCAAAACCAACACATCATCAATTTGTTTCCGTTGTCCCTTCCAATTTTCGAATGTTGTATCGAGTTTTTCGCATTGTTGTTCCATTGGTAACGTGCTTGTTTCGAACAACAATTTCTTGAAATGGACACCCAGAAATTTCTTATTATCCTCGCCACCGAACTGGTCTTGATAGCCATCGGAGAACATATACAAGCGTGTTCCCGGTGTATATGAAAACTGGTGGTTCGAATAATTATTTTCTGTATTCATTGAACCTCCAACCGAAGCCATATCGCCTTCGATAGTTTCTATCAGTCCATCGTGGACGCAATATACCACATGGTTTGCAGCCGCGACTTGCACTGTTTTAGTTGTTTTGTTAATCAAACACAGCGTTATGTCCATACCATCTTCCTGCGATTCAGGCGAAGCATTTGCCTTCTGGTTAAGGGCTGAACGAACGCCAATGTTCAGTTTATCAAGGATTTCCGCAGGTGTACGGAGTTTTTTGTACGTGATTTGTTGCAACAAGGTGGCACCAATCATCGACATAAACGCACCCGGAACACCATGACCCGTGCAATCAACCGCGGCAACATACATATTACCCTCACGTTCCATAAACCAATAGAAATCACCGCTCACAATATCACGCGGTTTAAACAAAATGAACGCTTTCGGAAAATATTGATGCAAATCAGAAATTGGAGGCAGAATTGCATCTTGGATACGTTTTGCGTAACTGATACTATCCTTAATCAATCGATTTGTCTTCGCAAGTTCCTCATTATTATGCGTTAACATATCACTCTGAATCTCCAACTTTTTATTTTGTTCAGCAATTTCCTCAGTTCTATCGTTCACCATTTTTTCCAATTTGGCATTTTCCTCTTTGTAGAAATGTTCGCGATATTTAATATAGACATAAATCGCCAAGCCTAAGCAAAGAATCAACACCGAATAGAACCACGTGGTTTTCCAGAACGGAGGAACGATAACAATTTTCATCTGCGTGATTTCATTGCTCCACACACCATCGTTGTTGGTTGCTGTAACTTCAAATATATACTCGCCACCAGCAAGGTTTGTATAAGTCGCCGAACGTTTGCTTGCATCGGTGTAGTTCCAATCCTCGTCGAATCCGACCAAACGATATTTATATTGTACTTTCGACGGTGCGACATTGTTCAAAATTGAAAATTCTATTGAGAAATTATATTTATACGACAACGACAATTCCTTCGTCATTGAAATAGCTTGTTTCAAAATAACTTCCCCTTGAATTTCGTCTCCAATTTCTACTTCTTTATTATAAATCTTCAAACCAGTAACGACAACGTGTCCCGTATATGTATCGTTTGTAATACTATCGGGATAAAAATACGACATACCTTTTGAACCGCCATAGAACAGCATTCCCGATGATGATTTAAATGAAGCACGCTCGTTGAACGCATTTCCCTGCAAACCATCGGATTCGTTGTAGTTGGTGAATGTTTCAGCAAACGGAGCAAAACGAGAAATACCGTAACATGTGCTTATCCACACATTACCACGACGGTCTTCCTGCATAGCGAGAACCATATCATTGGTCAAACCGTGAGATTTCTTGGTATATGAGATGAACGTTTTTTCACGACGATTGAACTTACAAATACCGGCACCGCCCGTACCAACCCAAAATGTTCCATTGCGCGTTTCGAGCAACGAATACACAATTTCGCTGTTCAACGAATTTTGTATATTTTGATTTGGTTCAAAAAATTCTACAGCATCAGTTTCCGGGTCAACGCGCATAATACCACGGCCATTCGTACCCGCCCATATAATTTCCTGAGAATCAAGTATTACACTCCAAATCACATTACGCATAAAATTTGAAGTGTTTACATCGTATTTCGTGAATTTACTTTTCTCCCATTCATACTTACACAAACCACCACCATACGTACCAATCCACAGACGAAGTTTCGCATCAAGGCACAATGCAGTCACCGCATTGTTAGATAAGACGTTAGAAGCATCTTCCACATATTCATAATGATCAAGAATACCTTTGTCCAACGAGAAGCGGAACAAACCATTACCATCAGTTCCCAACCAGAAAAATCCACGAGGGTCCTGCACAATAGCGGTAATCATATTGATGCTGTTCTTGTCATCGTTGGGACTTTGATACGTTTTAATAACATTGAAATCCTTGTCATAATACAACAGACCAGCGCCACGAGTACCCACCAAGAAATGTCCGTCATGTTCGGGAGAAAAATTCTTTATCTCCAAGATACTCATCACATTATCGGATGTAATCAGTGATTTGAAATCCTGGCTCGGATGCAACAAACTAAATTTTTTCCGATGCGTATTATATTTATTCAAACCAGCTGTTTCGGAGCCAATCCACAAGATGCCCGACTTATCACGCAAAATCGACAAGATATTATTTGAAGAAATCGCATAATCGTGCTGGTGCATTTTTTCAAAACCGAGGAATTCCTTCGTGTTCACATCGAAGTAATTCAACCCACCGCCACGAGTACCGACATACATTATATTAGTAATGGTATCTTCATAAAAAGTCCATACAATATTATTAGACAACGACATCGTGTCGAGCGGATTATTCTCGAACACTTTATACTGATGCGTTTCGGGATTCATCACGCCAAAACCGCCGTAGTACGTACCAATCCACAAATCACCGTGGCGGTCGCTTTTGATTTTCATAATGTCGTGGTTGATAAAATCAACGTGGGTAAAAATTCCCGTATGCTTGTCGAATTTATCCAAACCACCACCTTCGTTCACACCAACCCACAAATTTCCAAATCGGTCGATATTGATTGTGCGCACTTGATTACTACCAATCGAATTCAAATTACTTGGATTATGCTTGTAACTTGTGAATTTATGCGTCTTACGGTCGAAACTGTTCAAACCACCACCATACGTTGCCAGCCACAGCACGCCGTCGCTGTCCTCAACAATATCATACACATCGTTGTTACTCAACGAATGTTCGTCATTGGGGTCATGCATATAACGAGTAAACGTTTCGGTAAGCGGATTGTACTCGTTCAAACCGCCGCCCAGCGTTCCAACCCAGATAATTCCGTAGGAATCCAAATACAACGACAAAATTCGGTTACTTGAAATAGACGACGGATTGTTTGCCTCTGGTTTGAACACCTTGAACGTGTAGCCGTCGTAACGGTTCAAACCGTCCAATGTTGCAAACCAAAGAAAGCCAGTCGAGTCCTGAATAATATCGTTGATGCTGACTTGCGACAAGCCATCCTCCATCGAAACTTGTTCGAAATACATTTGCGGCTGTTGCTGGGCAAGCCCGACAACAGACAGCAGAACAAGAACGATATTACACCAAAACCTCTTCATTTAGAAAAATAAACTCGTAAATATACGAAATTATTTGCTTCAGTAGTATCTGCTTTTTGAAAAAAACGACAAATTATCGCAATTCAGCTCCTAATTCCTTTGTATAATTTGCAATCAGACGATTCATAACATTGTCGATTTGAACATCGTTCAACGTTTTTTGGTCATCTTGCAACAAGAACGAAACCGCATACGATTTTTTCCCTGACGGAATACCTTTTCCTTCGTACACATCGAACACATTCACATTTTTCAACAGCTTTCGTTCGGTTGAGAACGCAATTTTTTGAATTTGTTCGAATGTAACATTGGAGTCAATCAACAATGCCAAATCGCGGCGTACAGCAGGAT
>Ga0310786_10004449_pt1 | contig 19529 bp, 11 predicted proteins | sample AusTroGonzalo_MG_FD_203881 | JGI IMG/M metagenome (GOLD analysis project Ga0310786, IMG submission 203881) | Bovine rumen microbial communities from tropical cattle in Woodstock, Queensland, Australia - Gonzalo_03 (v2) (version 2) | ecosystem: Host-associated > Mammals > Digestive system >... | reverse complement strand
ATACCGGTATCAAAGCTCATGGAGGGCGAAAAGGAAAAGATACTGGGTCTTGAAGGGCTTCTCCATAAGAGGGTCATCGGACAGGACGAGGCTGTAACAAAGGTAAGCGAAGCTATACTGCGTTCACGTGCAGGCATACAGGCTCCGGACAGACCTATCGGCTCGTTCCTCTTCCTCGGTCCAACAGGTGTGGGCAAAACAGAGCTTGCAAAGGCACTTTCGGAGATACTCTTTGACGATGAGAGAAACATTATCCGTATAGATATGAGTGAATATATGGAGAAATTCAGCGTAAGCAGACTCATTGGTGCGCCTCCAGGATATGTGGGCTATGATGAGGGCGGTCAGCTTACAGAGGCAGTCCGCAGGAAGCCTTATTCTGTAGTTCTCTTTGATGAGATAGAAAAGGCTCATCCCGATGTATTCAATATACTGCTTCAGGTACTTGATGACGGACGTATCACAGACTCGCAGGGCAGAACAGTGGACTTCAAGAATACTATAATCATACTCACATCTAATCTTGGCTCACCATATATACTTGAAGATATTGACGAAAACGGCGATATAACCGATGAAGCTCGTTCACAGGTGGAAGGACTTTTAAAAACTCAGTTCAGACCTGAGTTTCTCAACCGTCTTGATGAGATAATCTTCTATAAGCCGCTGGCTAAGACTGAGATAATCAAGATAGTTGATCTTATGCTGGCTGACCTCCAGAAGCGTCTGGACGACAAGCACATACGCATAAATGTAAGCGATGCGGCTAAAAATTACATTGTTGAGTGCGGTTACGACCCTAACTTCGGTGCAAGACCGCTCAGAAGATTTATACAGCGCAATGTTGAGACACTTGCAGCAAAGCGTATCATCGGCGGTAACCTCTCTGCAGGTGATGTGATAGATATTGATATTGATGCAAACGGCAGGCTGATCGCAGAATGACATTATAAATATAAGCCACAGTGTTTCTGATCAAAAGTCGGAAATACTGTGGCTTTTTGTCTGCTTCGGGCAATGATAAAACCGTCTTTTAATTTTAGTTAACAACAGTTCACAAAAAGTTTAGAAAATAATTCCCGCAAACGTTGATTTTTTTACCTTCAAGGGGCTGAAAACACTCTATATTTCGGAATATTTTAGGCATAATATACAAAAAGTAAAATGAAATTTGCCCGACAACAAAGTTCTCAACGGAAAATAGGCAAATTCTATGGCGGTTTTGAATAAAAATGAGGCGGCATACAGCCAAATATAGGTGGATTTGTCATTTTTTTTTGAAATTCTTGACAAATCGTTATAAAGGGTATATAATTCAATTGTAAAATCTATTTTATGGAGGATAAAACTATGACAAAGACCGAGTTAATCAGTGCAGTTGCCGAGAAGGCAGACTTCACAAAGAAGAATGCAGAGACTGCTGTAAACGCTATCATCTCAACAATTACAGATGCTCTCGCAAGCGGGGAAAAGGTTTCAATCGTAGGCTTTGGAACATTTGAAGTACGCGACCGTAAGGAGAAGCAGGTAATCAATCCTCAGACAAAGAAGATGATGACAGCTCCTGCATCAAAGGCTCCTGCTTTCAAGGCTGGTCAGGCATTCAAGAACGCTGTAAACAAGTAATTCAAGGAGGATACTATCATGGCAGAGAAGAAGGTTGCAGATACAAAAGTAGTTGAGACAGCTGCTCCTACAGAGGAGAAGAAGGCTGTAAAGAAGGCTCCTGCTGCTAAGGCAACAGCAAAGAAGCCTGCTGAGAAGAAGGCTCCTGCTGCTAAGAAGCCAGCTGAGAAGAAGGCAACAACTGCAAAGAAGCCGGCTGCTGAGAAAAAGCCTGCTGCTAAGAAAACTGCAGCTGCTGTTGAAAGCAAGGTAGTGATCCAGGGAAGAGGTACAGAGATAAATACCGATGAGCTTATCAAGAAGGCAATAAAGGCTTCAGGCAAGAAAACTGCTGCGAAGGTTGACCTTTATGTAATTCCTGAGGCAAACAAGGTTTACTATGTAATCGATGGTGTGCCAAGCGGCGACATTGATCTCTTCTAAGAATTCTTTAAGCTCCGCGTTATGCGGAGCTTTTTATGTATATAGTCATAAACAAGGCTCTCCATACGGAGAGCCTTTTAACTATATCATGTTTTCTGTCTCAAAATTTGTTTTTTTTAAGATATTATGCAAGACCAAGGAGCTTGTCCTGCATGAGCTTTGCGTCCTGAGATGTGATACCGCCGCCGTTCATATCTGCAAGGGCCAAGCCTCTCTTTGTGATGTGATTCATGTCATCGCCGCTTATTCCGTATCTGCTGGGATTTGCAAGAGACTGCATTACAAGAACAACGTCAGCCATATCAAGATTTCCGTCACCGTTTGCATCGCCCTTTTCACCGCCGTATTCCTTTAGCTGAAGGTCACCGCGAATGATGTAATAATTGATCGTATCAATGTACAGAGTTCCCGATACTACATCGTCCTTGCGGATATCGGCTTCCATACCTGAAGCACCGCAAAGGTCGGCTGAATAGTTCATAGTGTATGTTTTGTCACCGATAACTATGCCTTTATCTGCTTTAACGCGGAAGTCTGTTATTTTTGCGTTTTCAACGTCAACAGTTTTTACTGAGCTGTCTGCGTTTTTGATATAAACTGTAAATGCGAAATCCTCTGTGTTATATACTGTCTTTTTGTAATCATCGGTCGTTTTGAGCTTGAATTCAACAGTTTTGCCGCTGCCGATTCTTATGGTGTAAGTCTGACCGCCTTTGAGCTTGTTGAAATCAGTGATAGGATAAGTTTTTCCGTCTGAGTCCTGAACTGTGATATACTTATCTTCCATGTCACCGACTGTCCATACATAATCGGTCCTTACAGTTTTGCCGTTGCCCTTGTTTGAAAACATATTTACACTGTGATATGCATCAATAACAAGGCCATCGAGACTGAAGTTCTCGCCCTCTTCGTAGATAGTCTTTGTAGGAAGAGTCTTTATATTGTTGAAGTGGTCAACGCCTGTACCGTACATCCATTGCTCAGGCTCTGTCATTCTTGTTGACCAGTCAGGAACATCATTATTTGTACCGCCGTTGTATGGGTAAGTTGTAGTTGCGGTTGTAGTGGTAGTTGCAGCAGGTGTTACGGTGATACTGAAAATATCATAGAGATAGTTTACAGCCATTGCGCTCTGATTAGCCGTTACTGTTATGTTATCGCCCTTCTTGAGGCTCTTTAATATATCAGCAACTTCTTTTTGAGAAAGACCGCCTTCGAGATAGAGAGAACTTAAAGTGTATTTTGTACCGTTGCTGAGATAAAGCTCTTTATAGTTGCCGCAATCTGCATATCTTTCAAAAATACCTGTAAAAGATGTGCGGCCGTATTCTTTGACGCTTGTTACCGGAGAAGTTACTGTAGTTGTGGTTACAGTAGTTGTTGAAACAGGTGTTACAGTGATGCTGAATACATCATAGAACCAGCTTGCTGCCATGAAGCTCTGATTAGCCTTTATAGCAATATTATCGCCCTTATTAAGAGACTTGAGCTTTTTGATGATATCTTCCTTGCTGAGTCCGCCGCCTTCTACAGGATTGTCTACAGTATACTTACTGCCGTTAGTGAAGTATATCTCAACCAAGCGTCCGTTTTCCTTATAGTTATCGAAAACGCCTGTAACGTTTGTAAGAGCATATTCTTTTATACTTGTTATTGGTAAGCTTGTTTCAACAGTTGTAGTTGTTGTAGTTGTGATGATCGGCTGTTCGCTTGTTGTAGTAGTGCCTGCTGACGAAAGCTCAGCACCTGTGATCTTTTCGGTATTGCCTTCAGATGTCAGGGTAAGACCGATTATATTGCCCTTCTGGAAGCCCTTGAGCACCTTGTAATCAGCAGCAGGCATATCTGCCTCGCTGAATGGATAGCCCTCTCCGTTTATAAAATAGAGCTTACCGTCTGCAATATGGTCAAAAACTCCGCCTATTGTGCGTGTTTTGGGCGTTTTTGTGACATATGATGTAGTAACCTCAGTGCCGTCTGATTTTTTTATGCTTTCAATATCAACTATGAAAAAGATTTCTTCGTTGAAGTTTCTATCGTATTCATATTTAATAGTATAATGCTCGTTTTTATCCAGTAAAGAAAGGTCATATTTGCCGTTATGACTGTAATCTTCATCTAAATAATAAGGTCCGTCACCGAAGAAGAGCACTATGTCATCATCAGCATACTGTATCTTCACATCTTCTGCTTCATAAAATGAACGATTGGAAAGACGCATCAACTCGGTAGTGCCTGTTTTTTCTGCGGACTTGATATCTGTGATAACACGGATATTCTTTTTATCATATGTAAAAGTTGTCTTTAACTTAATTCCGAGACAGAATGTATCCCAGGCAATATTGCTCTTTTCAAGAACACTTTTTGGAAGCTTGAACACGCCTGCATTTTTGAATTCGATGAAGCTTCCTCTTCTGAAGATTATTTCATCTTCTATGGTTATTTCCTTACCTTCCTTTGGAAAGTCGGTGTCTGCACATTCGTCACAGTAATAAAAACCAACCGTGCCCGGAACAGGCGTAGGATCGTAGGTCTCGAACTCTCTTCCGCACATCTGACAGTATTCGGTTGAAATGTGTTCATCTCCGTTATTGCTTGCTTCCTTGAATGCCCTTATGCAATGAGTATCTGCGTCCGGATAATCGTCGTAATAATAAACGATATAGAGCTTTTCACCGATTTCGGGTCTGTGTCCGAGCTTGTTTATCAGATGCTGGAGTTCGCAGGCACCCAGTATATATTTGCCTTTATTTTCAAAAACGAGATAATCGTTACTGAAATCAGTCAGGGTGTCATAGATCTTGGCAGTTTCACAGGGGAAACAGGTTGAAATTAGAGGATAGCAGTCATAACATCCCGACCAGCCGCTTGCAGTAATTCTTATTTCAGATTTCGGAACAAGATTGTGACAGGTACGGCATTCTACCAGTTCTTCTTCCTGCGTGTCATCGGCAGCTACAGCTACTGATGCTGTCCTGGTGTTTGGCGCAGCTGAGATCATTGATGCTGACATTGCAGCTGCAAGAGTGATGGATAATATTTTTTTGAATAGCATAAATATACCTCCTTTGTAAATTTTTCATGCCTTCTATAACTTAGACGAAGCAGAAATAATAAACTCTCACACTTTTCTAAAAAAATATTGTGAACTTTTTGTTAAGGGATATACTGCTTTTATTACTGTATATGATATAAAAATAGCAATATGACGACCATAAAGCACAAAAATGATTGATTGTGTGAGATTATTAATACTTATAGCACAAAATATCATCTAATAAGTATTATATGTCATTGAAAATAAAAACATCGGAATATATAATATAGACAGTGAGAAAAGGTATGCGCTTGGCATACTGTTCAGAGGATATTAGAATTCCGGAGGGATCTGCAATGAGAAACACTAACCTTAAAAAGAGAGCGGCATCTGTAGCAGCTGCGGCAGTTATTACTGTTTCGGCAGCAGCGGGAACAACAGCCAACGTATTTACTGACGGCTCTGGTACATCTGTAATGACCGTGTATGCGGCTGAGAGCAGTGTGAAGATACTCGGCAGCGCAGGCTACGGCGAGGGCGTGTATGCCACATGGTCATCGGTATCCGGCGCATCGGGCTATAATGTCTATGTTGACGGCACTCAGATAGACAGTATGCTCATAAGGCAGTACAGCGGCTATATGAGAGCCGATGCAGTAGGTCTCAGGGCAGGAAGCCATACTATTAAGATAGTACCTGTTATAGGCGGCAGGGAAGATGCTTCAAAGTCAGCTGAGACAAAGGTAAATGCATATGCACACGACAGAAGCGGTTTTGCTTTCGTAGGCGGCAGCGCAAGCGGTGCATACAATGCAGACGGTACTCTCAAAAGCAATGCTATCGTAGTATACGTTACAAACTCAAATAAGGACAGTGTTACGGCAAGTATTGATGCAACAGGTAAGGGAGCAGAGACACTTACAGGCGTGCAGAACATCATTACAGGCTATAAAAAAGGAAAAGAATCAAGACCGCTGAATATACGCTTCATCGGCAACATAACGGATCCCTCAGTTCTCACTAAGGGTGACCTTATGATGGATACAGTCACAGCAGGCTGTACTGTCGAGGGAATAGGAAACGATGCGACCTTAAACGGCTTCGGACTTGTTCTTAAAAACTGCTCAAACGTTGAGGCAAGAAATCTTGGTTTTATGAACTGCAACAGCAGCGAGGGCGATAACTGCGGTCTACAGCAGAACAATAACCATATATGGGTTCATAACTGCGACTTTTTCTATGGTGATGCAGGCTCCGATGCAGACCAGGTAAAGGGCGACGGAGCACTTGATACCAAGACATCTACATATATAACTCATTCCTATAATCATTTCTGGGACAATGGTAAGTGTAACTTACAGGGCATGAAGTCTGAGTCAACAGAGAATTACATCACATATCACCATAATTGGTACGATCACTCAGACTCCCGTCACCCGAGAATAAGGACCTGCTCGGTACACTGCTACAATAACTATTTTGACGGCAATGCAAAGTACGGCGTAGGCGTTACAATGGGAGCTTCATGCTTCGTTGAGAACAACTATTTCAGAAACTGCAAATATCCCATGCTTATATCCATGCAGGGCTCAGACGATATCACAGGCGGTACATTCTCAGGTGAAGCTGGCGGAGTGATAAAGTCCTTCGGCAATATTATAACAGGGCAGAAGGCATATACAACTTATCAGCAGAATAATACTGATTTTGATGCTTACGAGGCATCTTCAAGGACAGAGAAGATAGGCTCCAATGTAAAGGCTAAAAGCGGCGGAGCTTCATATAACAACTTTGATACATCGAGCGTTATGTACAGCTATACTCCCGATAACGCAAAAGATGTACCATCAATAGTAACATCTAAGGCAGGCAGAGTTGACGGCGGCGATTTCAAGTGGCAGTTCAACAATGCTGTGGACGATGAGAGCTATGCTGTAAATCAGCAGCTCAAATCCGCACTTACAGCATACAAGGGAAGCGTTACAGCTATCGGAAGCGGCTTCAGAGAAGATAATACCTCCGCCCCTGTATTTACAACTACAGCATATTCACAGCCTGTTGTAACTACTACTATCTCGCTTACTCAGGCACAGCCTGCTGCGACCACTACTACAGCTGCACCTGTAGTTACTCCCGCAGCAGGTGCTGATATCATCTTCGCTTCTCCAAACGGCGGCGGCGACGGCAGGTCTGTAAGCTCGCCTACAGATGTACTTACAGCAATAAAGTCGGTACCCGCAGGTGGCACGATATATCTGCTTGCAGGTACATACAAATACAGCTCACCTATTATGATAGATGAGAGCAATGCCGGCAAGTCAGGTGCATACAAGACTATTGCAGCTTATCCGAATGCGGCTGTAAAGTTTGATTTTTCAGGTGAGGCTGTATCGGGCACTAACCGAGGTTTTGTCCTTGACGGTTCATACTGGCATTTCTATGGCTTTGAGATAGCAAATGCAGGCGACAACGGTATGCTTCTCTCAGGCGATAACAATATTATTGAAATGATGGTGTTTGACGGCAATCAGGATACAGGCCTTCAGATATCAAGGTATAATACATCTTATACAAATGTATCACAGTGGCCCTCAAATAACCTTATAAAGAACTGTACATCGCGCAACAACTGCGATGATGCAACTATGGAGAATGCGGACGGCTTTGCTGCAAAGCTTACCTGCGGCGAGGGAAATGTATTTGACGGCTGTATCTCATACTGCAATTCGGACGACGGCTGGGACTTATACGCAAAGACCGAAACAGGTCCTATAGGCGTTGTAACTATAAAGAACTGTATCGCATTCCGTAACGGTTTCACAGAAAACGGCAAGGGCTACGGCGACTGTGACGGAAACGGATTCAAGCTTGGCGGCGGCGGGGTAGGTACACGCCATGTTATAGAAAACTGCCTTGCATTTGAAAACCTCAACTGCGGCTTTACAGACAATAATAACCCGAAATTCGGCGATATGAAGAACTGTACTGCATACAATAACGGTATCGGCGGCAATGGCAAGTCAAATTATATGGTATACCGCTGCGATACTTCTGCGACTTTCAATGGTATCATGTCATACATAAATACAGGCAAAGTATCAAAGACAAATGCGGCAGGCATAAAGGTCTCAAACGACAAGTTCGTGGGTGCTATGTCAAATTCAGTATATTACAACAGCAATTATTACTACGCAAAATCCAATGTCACTATGACAAACGGAGCGAAGCTTGGCGATATAGTAAAGCCTGCCGACAGTGACTTTATGACACTTAACGTTGCTGCTATGGGTACTGATTTCCACAAGGCGTGGAGAAACGCAGACGGCTCACCTAAGACAGGTGGCTTTGCTGAAACAGCATCAGGAAGCACATACAAGAGCATAGGCTATCATATGAGCAGCGGTATAACGCAGGCTTCAACTCCCGATCCATATGCAAACGGTACAGCTTCTCCCGTGCAGACCAATCCTCCCGTACATTCAACAACTACTTCTGCAATTCCTGTGACTACAGTCACGACTTCATCAGCATATTCTGTTCCCGCAGCAGGCAGTTATGTACATGACTTTACTGCAAACGGTACACAGAGCAGCTTCTACAGCATTTCAGGTAACCTCTCTGATGCTAAGGGAACTGTGAATTATGACGGTAAGACACTCACAAGATGTCTGAAGATCGAAACAGCTACGGCTATCGGTTTCAATGCACCTTCAGCAGGCAGGCTTACTCTCGTATTCACAGAGCCTTCGGCAACTATCAAGATCGACGGTACCAAATATACATCGGGCGGAAATGGCATCATAACAGTCGAGCTTTCGGCAGGTGCTCATTCCGTAACAAAGGCTGATACAGCAAATCTGTTCTATATGGTCTATTCGGCATCAGCATCTGCACCTGTTACAACAACTGCAGCGACCACATCTGTGACTGCTGCAACCGGCACAGCAGGCGATGCAAACGGTGACGGCGATGTGGATTTCGGTGATATCGTACTTATAATGCAGAGCCTTGCAAATCCAAACAAGTATCAGATAGCTCCAGAAAACCGCAATAACGCAGATGTTCACCTCAGAGGCAACGGAATTACCAACGGAGATGCATTGACTATACAGAAGTATCTCCTGAAGCTCATACCCACTCTTCCCGAATCATAAAATGATCGGGTCTCCAAATAAATGATATTATGGAAGAAGGAACCTTAGCCCCCCCTTAGGTTCCTTTTTTCATAATTTAAGTAAATAGCTTAAATTATAACAGATTTTTTACATATAAAGCGTACTGAAAATATTGACATTAAGCTTAAAAGAAAGTATAATAAGATTAAAGAATTATTGGAGCTTTCCAATAAAAGGAGGATATAAAAACATGAAAAGCAAATTAAGAAAAGCGATCGCATTTGCGGCTGCGGGAGTTATGGCAGCTGTACAGTGCAGCTCTGCCGGTCTTTTCAATGCTATTGCAGCAGGTGAGGCAACTGCTGCTACAGCTTTCCCTTATACTATTGAGGGAGAAGACATGGAGGGCGCAGACCTTTGGACATCTATCTATCAGACAGAGATACCCGGATACTCGGGCAAGGGCTTCTATTATCTCACAGCTCAGCCTGCATCATTTGAGGTAACTGTTCCCGAGGACGGTATGTATTCTATCGTAGTCCACGGCGCACAGATACTCAATGAGGGCGGCAGACAGCAGGCTGTAAAGATCAACGGAGTAAAGTATACAACACAGGCTGCATATTCCGATAAGTGGATTGACTATGATTTCGGAATGGTACGTATGAACAAGGGCGTGAATACGATAGAATTCATCAGCGAGTACGGTTATATGGCTATTGATACGGTAACTGTAGATAATGCGAAGTTCCCTGATCTTTCAAAGGCGAGCGGAACAACAGTGGATAAGGACGCAACTCCCGAAACAAAGGCTCTTATGAAGTATCTCAAGAGCGTTTACGGCAAGCATATCCTTTCGGGACAGCAGGAGATATACGGCGGCGGTCATGCGGTCGAGACTACTATCCGCTACGATGCAAACGCTAATAAGTGTGTTGATCAGGACGGCGTTGAGTACGTAATTGACGAGGATAGCTGGGATAAGACCGAGCAGGGTGAGAAGTTCCCGTGGCACTGTACAGGTCCTGACGGACAGGTATATACCTACAGCACTCAGAACCGCAATTACACATACAATGATTATGACTATGAGGTAAGATACCTCAAGAAGCTTACAGGTGAAGAGCCTGCTATCCGCGGCTTTGACTTCGGAAGCTACTGCCCATGCTATGCCTGGGATGATGGTGTTGCACAGCGTATGATCGACTGGGCTACAAAGAAGAACGGTATCTGTACTGCCTCATGGCACGTAAATGTACCTACCACAAAGGCTTCGTATACTCTCGGCGAGCCTCTTGACTTCGCTATGACTACCTATACTCAGAATACGGATTTCGTAACTGCAAACTGTATGGTAAAGGGCACTATGGAATACGATTATTTCCAGCTCTGTATGAAAAATCTTGCAGCCGAGCTGAAAAAGCTTCAGGACGCAGGTGTACCTGTTATATTCCGTCCCTTCCATGAGGCTGAGGGTAATCCCAGCCATACCGAGGATCCTATAGACGGCTCGGGAGCATGGTTCTGGTGGTCAAAGGAAGGTGCAGTTGTATATAATAAGCTCTGGAGTTTTCTGCAGGATACTCTCACAAACGAGTACGGGCTCCATAACCTTATCTGGGAGCAGAATCTCTATGCATGGTCTGATAATTCCGCAAAATGGTATTCGGGCGATGATAAGGTGGATATCGTAGGCTTTGATAAGTATAACTGTCAGTACAACCGCCATGACGGCAAACAGCAGGGCGTTCCGAATGAGGATGCCGAGGCAGGTATATTCTATACACTGAATAAATTCGTAAACGGAAATAAAATGGTATCTATGCCGGAGAATGACTCATGCCCGAGCCTTGACAATATGCAGGTTGAGCATGCTTATTGGCTGTACTTCTGTCCATGGTACGATTCAGAGCAGGCACACTTCCTCTGCGGCAAGGAGTATCAGGATCCAGAAAAGCTGACAGAGCTTTACAAGAGCGATTTCTGCATCACACTTTCAGAGCTTCCAAAGGATCTTTACAAGAGCAGCTCAGAACCCGCCACAAGTACAACGACTACTGCAACAAAGCCGGTATCAACAACTACAACTACAACATCAACTTCAACGCCTTCTGTTGCGGCTGAGAAGTACGGTGATACAAACTGTGACGGTGAGATAGATATGTCAGATGTCGTTCTTATCATGCAGTCACTTGCAAATCCCGATAAATTTGGTTTAAAGGGCACTGACAAGAACCATATAACAGCACAGGGTGAAGCAAACGGCGATGTTGACAAGAGCAGTAAGGGCATTACATCTAACGATGCACTGAGGATACAGGAATTCCTTCTCGGTAAGGTCAAAGACCTGACACCTTCAGCTAAATAAGACTAAAAAACCGAAAGCATTTGCTTTCGGTTTTTGCTTTATTTCTTTAAATTCAGCGTTCAAAAGGGCGGTTGAACGAGCCTATCTCGATAAGATTGCCTTCAGGGTCGGCGATGTAGCAGGTGCGCTGTCCCCATGGCTCGGTGGTAGGTTCTAATACTGAGACTGCGCCCTTTTCCACAGCTTTTTTATATTCTGTGTCCACTTCTTCAAAGGTATCAACATAGAGTGCGATCTCGGAATGGCCGTTGAAGCCCTTTATGTATTCGTACCTGCGATCGGTCATTTTCTCAAAATCCTTTCGGCCGTAGAGCAGGAACAGAGTACCGTCCTTTATGAGATAAACATTTGATGTGTTTTCGTCCTCTTTTATCTCAAAGCCGAGAACATCGCGGTAAAAGCGTATCATTGCGCCCATGTTCTCAACAAATAATCCAAAGCCGTCAAGTCTCATAATATGCCTCCTTCATTAAGTCTGGGGTGATGGATAAAGAATATCATCAATTACGGAGCGACCGTCAATAGTCCTGTAAACATAGGCGATTATACCTACACCGACTATTATGCCCGTAAGCTTTGACAATACAGCTATACCGCTGAATGACACCAGCCATACACTTACGTTGAGCAGGTAGTGGAGCAGGATAGCTCTCAGCAGCCAGCGTGACTTGAAATTATTATCATTAAACTTTTTGAATATCATTACGGACAGGCAGATATGAAATCCGAAAATTGTTACTATATTCAGCCAGTCAAGGATACTGCAAAAAATATCATTATCTGCAAATGTTCTTAGCTGTTTTATAACAGCCTCGGCAGCCTGCGGCGTTTTATCCGCTGTAAAAGCTTCAATGCCTTCTCTGTTTAACTTTTGTCCGTATCCTATGATACCAAAGGTGTCAAAGCCTCTTATCCAGCATTCGAGCCCTGCATGACCTATGCCATAGCATACAGCAGCACCCGGAGTTGTTACGTTGAACAGGGGATACTTTATTGCAAGCCATCGTCCCACTTCTTCCGTAATGCAGACTATCTCCGTGGATATGGCTGCTTTCTGTGCAAATGAAGCGGCAGGTAGCATGAGATAAGCCATACCGTCAGCTATCCTTGTTGAAAGAAAATATGTGACGATTCCCGCAATTATGGGCAGCAGCTTTGCGGAATTATATTTCCGCATGATAAAAAAAGCAGATACAGGAAGTGCAATATAAATAAATGCGGTTATGCAATATCCGATAAGGGTGGAGCCTGAAAAAACGATATCATTCATAGGTTTATTTTATAATTGAAAAAGCCTGTTTAAGTGTACTTGCAGGGATAATGTCTATATTATATTCCTTTGGGTCGATAGATGACATAGACTGCTTAGGTACTACACAGGCAGTAAAGCCCATGCGTTCAGCCTCGCGTATACGCTGTACTATATGTGATACAGAGCGTATCTCTCCGCCCAGACCTATCTCACCGAAGGCGATCAGCTGCTCGTCTATCTGTTTATCCATAACTCCCGAGTAAAGAGCCATAGCTACAGGCAGGTCGCCGGCAGGTTCATCGAGTCTGAAGCCGCCGACAATATTCAGGTAGACATCGAGTCCGCCCATGAATATGCCGAGACGCTTTTCGAGTACGGCAATGATGATGTTCAGTCTGTTGAAATCAAAGCCGGTAGCCATACGTCTTGGAGCAGAATAGCTGGTCTTTGAGGCGAGAGCCTGCACCTCTGCAAGTATAGGTCTGCTTCCCTCCATTACACAGGCAACACAGGTGCCCGATACATTATGGGGGCGACCTTCAAGGAGCATCTGCGACGGATTTGACACCTCGCGGAGACCCTTGTCAAGCATCTCGAATACTCCTATTTCGTTGGTAGAGCCGAAACGGTTCTTCACTGCGCGGAGTATACGATAGCTCTGATGCCTTTCTCCCTCGAAATACAGCACTGCATCAACGATATGCTCCATTACCTTAGGACCTGCGATAGCACCGTCCTTATTTACATGACCTACGATGATAATGGGTATCTCCTGATTTTTTGCAGTATGCATGAACAGGTTAGTACATTCTCTTACCTGTGTAAGACTGCCGGGGCTTGAGGTTATGTGTCCTATGCTCATGGTTTGTATGGAGTCGATTATAGCGATATCAGGGGCACTTGAAGCAATGGTCTGCGCAACAGCCTCTGCATCTGTAGCAGTAAGGAGATAGAGATTTTCCGTATCGACTCCGAGCCTTTGAGCGCGGAGCTTTATCTGTCTTGCCGACTCCTCTCCCGAAACGTATAGAACCGAGTGCTCCTCACCGAGAAACTGGCATATTTGCAGAAGTATGGTACTTTTACCGATACCCGGTTCTCCTCCGAGAAGAACAAGAGAGCCCTTTACAAGTCCTCCGCCGAGGACTCTGTTAAGCTCTCCGATTCCTGTATCATAGCGGACATCGCTGTCTGAACCGATATCCCCAAGCTCAAGGATATTGTCGGAAAGGTCGGGAGCAGCTCCTCCCGATGAAGCTGAACGCATACCAACGGGAGCTGTATCCGCAATATCCTCCTCGAAGCTGTTCCATGCTCCGCAGGAAGGACATTTTCCGTTCCATTTTGTGCTTTCGTAGCCGCACTGATTACAGGTGTATATATATTTTGATTTAGCCATTTTTTACCTCATCAAGCAAAGACGTGGTCGATATTTTCGGCTGTGAGAGGATATTTCCTGCCGCAGAGCATCGTGCTGTCAGAGGGCTTGAAATTTGATATATCAGAGCCTGCCAGCGACCAGCACTGTACCTTTCCGTCAAAATCCGTAGCGTAGAATATCTTTGCGCTCATATCAAAGTGTATGCCGCCGTCAGTATCACAGGTAGTATCAAGTTCCTTTATTCCGTCCTCCTCGAGGTAGAATACACATACCTTGGAGTCGTTGAGGATACCTGTAGATACAACGACCTCGGGAATTCCGTTGATATCAAGATCCATTATCTCAAATGCAGCATCCTTGATATCGGGATCTGCGAGTATAGAAGAGAGCTTTTCCTTGAATAAAGCCTTCTGATCGTCCTTCATAACGCTGCTCCAGCAATCGGTATAGTTGAGAGCATAGTCTACAGCATTATTGCCCATGGTGTATTTCCTTCCTACCTGAGCTGTTACGAAATCACGGTAAAGGTGGAGATACTCCTCATACTTTGCAAGAGTTACTTCGTTGCCGTTTATTTCATAGCGTATCGTAGCACCTGATGCTGCGCTGCCCGAGTTGTTGAAGAAGTCGAACTCTTTATTGAAGCTGCCCTCCTTGTAGGTGAGGTATTCGCCTGTAGAGAAGGTTTCACCGTCGTAAGAGAAGCCTATAGCAGTCTGCGATGGTATGTACTGGAAAGTGCCGTAGGAGCCCGTAGTAGCTATAAGATCGGCATTTGTACCTATGAGCGTATATACATCACACTGTGATGAAGCACCTGATGACGGGGAAATGATTAGCTCCGGGATATCATCGCCTGTAAGGTCACAAATATCGAACATGGAGTCATCGGAGTATCTTTCAGAGCCTTTGAAGCTGTCTATAGCAGCCTTGAATGGCTCCTGCCAGTCGAAGCTTACATCAGAGGGCGCGGAATTCACCTCAAGCAGGCTCGGGGGAGCTTCAACTGCCTTCTTTGTTTCGCTGCATCCTGTAAATGCGGAAAGAGCTGCTGCCATGATGAAAAGTATAGTGTTTTTCTTTATATTCAATGTTATTGCCTCCTGAATTTATATACAATTATTGTACCACTTTTGACGAACTCTGTCAATAAATATTATTACAGGTCGAAAGTGTATTTTTTTATGAAAAACAACGGATTTACGTCATTATTCAAGGCTGCATCTCAGCTCCCAGTAATACTTCCGTCTGCATACGGGAAAGTCATCAAGTACGCCGTGCTCGGGGTCGTAGAATGTGCCCTCACAATACAGCGACCAGTGCCAGCAGCGGGGAGTTTCAAGACTAAGCAGACATAGTGGCGGCAGCTGTGATTTATCCTCTGCCTGTATGCGGTTATCGGATATATAAACTCCGTGATCGCGGAAGGTACGTTTCATCTCTTTCAGGTCTGTCTCGCGGTCGTTGTCAAGGTATTCGCATATGTATTCGGGAGTCTTTTTTAGTACCATAGCAAGTACAGCCTGACCGCATTGCAGGTCTGTAGGCTCGTGTATGTAAGTAATATCCATTATTATCACCTCTCTGATATTTTACCATATATGAAAAATGGTGTAAAGACTGTTTTTTTGGCAAAATATCCACCTTTTCTTTGTTATCGGGGTTGAAAAAAGCTTTTGAAAGAGTTATAATATGTAAAATAGACAAAATATAGAACGGGATAATAATAAAATTATACACTTCTTACTAAGGAAGTGGTAATATAATTATGTTATAGAAAGAGGGTATTAAAATTGAGGAAAAACTTGATCCAAAAATCTATCAGTACAGCTGCGGCATTATGTGTACTGATACAGCCGTCGGTACAGATGATACCGCGGACTACCGCAGCAAACACAGCAATGAACTACTCCAATGCGGTTGTAGCCAGTCAGGGCTCGGCTGCGGGCGATGCCATAGTAAAAGGCGGCAGCGCGGCAGTAGTTTACGACAGCACGCTAAAATCTGATGTGCTCGATCTCCACGGCGACTCCTTTGGCAGCGGCTGGTTACAGCTGCCTTCAATGTTCGCAAAGGGCTGTGAGAACGGTTTCAGCTTTTCATTGAAGTACAAGCTGGACAGTCAGGCGGAGGACTACACAAGGCTTTATCAGTTCTCGCCCGTACCCTTCGGAGCTGGCGCTGCACCAAGCTATTCTTCCCCCGATATCTCAATTGATCTCAAGGATAAGAAGGCTTTCAGGACAAGTGTATTCGTGGGCAAAGGTACGACTACGGAAAATGATGACAAGCACAGAGCTATATTTGATGTGGAGGCTGCTCCCGACAGCGGAAAATGGCATGAGCTTACGGCTGTGTACTCAAAGACAAAGGCTGAATTCTACATTGACGGAAAGCTGCAAAGCATAGGCGAGGCTGATACGCTTACAGATACTATGAACAGCCTTTTCAGCGAGGGCGTCCTGCCGTCTTATATCTATAATTCTATCGGACATTCGGTCTATTCGGATAACGATATAAAAGCCTGCGTGGATGATGTTGCGTTTTACGGCTATGCACTTACTGCTCAGCAGGCAGCTTCACTTCCCGATGACCCGATGTACCTTTATACCTTTGAGGAGAATACCATAAAAGAGGGCGAGGCTGTTCCCGAGGAGGAGATATCAGTTTCCGAAAACGGTACTCCGCTCACGAGCATTCCCGAACTGGAAAGCTGTTCACCCGATAAGACTCTCATAACCAAATTCTGGGTGGATGCACGGGGAAGTTATTATTACTCAGTACATAAGAACAGTCACGGCAGTATAGGTACTGTCATAGAGCCTTCAAAGCTTGGTCTCATTACAACTACAGAGGATCTGTCCAGCGGCTTCTCGCAGACTGCTCCTGCTGCATCTGTAGTAGAGTATGACGATACATATACCATGCCCTTCGGTAAGCACAGCACTTACCGCAATCATTATAATGAGACCTCGTTCCCGCTTAAAAAAGGCAGCTCAACGCTAACGGTCTATGTGCGTATGTACGATGACGGTATGGCTTTCAGATACGCTCTCGACCACGGTGCTACCATAAAGGAGGAAGCAAGTCAGGTGGTATTCCCGAAGCAGGGAACTCTCTGGGGAAATATCCCTAATGCTACTTATGAATGGGATTTCACCGAGTTCAATGTTGACAGGATGACAAGCGCATGGGCTGATTATTCAGTACCTCTTACGGGTAATTTCAATAATAAGTATTGGGTACTGCTTTCAGAGGCAAATGTTTTCAATGAGAGCGACCCTTACTGTGCAGGCTATTTAAAGACAACAGGCGGTTCACGTGCACTTACATGGCGTTTTGGTATGAAAGCAAGCTCTGTTACTATGAAGAATGCCTTCCATACTCCGTGGAGAGCTGCTATAATTGCCGATAATCTCAACGATATGGCTTCAAGTGACCTTATCCTCAACCTCAATCCTCCTTCAGTGCTTGATGATACGAGCTGGATAAAGCCGGGCAAGGTGGCATGGTCATGGTGGAGCAGCGGCGGCGACTCACCTATAGAGTACCACACTCAGAAGGATTACATCGACTTTGCGGCTGAAAACGGCTGGGACTATGTGTGTCTCGACTTCGGCTGGGCTCTATGGGACGACAGTGCGGCAAAGGTAAAGGAGCTCTGCGAATACGGTGCAAAAAAGGGTATAGGCATCTATCTCTGGTACGGTGTAAACAACAAGGGACATTCGGGATACAAGGACAGTGCAGGACACCCTGCATACCCTTATTATTCGCTTCTCGATGAGGCTACTATTGTTCGCGAATTCGAGCGCATAAAGGGGTTGGGAGTAAGCGGTGTCAAGGTAGACTACTACGAGAGCGATACTCAGGAGACAATGAAGCAGATGTACCTCTGTGCAAGCATAGCAGCTAAGAATAAGCTTATGGTGCTTTTCCACGGCTGTACCCTGCCGAGAGGTGAGAGCAGGACATATCCGAATATAGTATCATATGAGGCTGTAAACGGTACGGAATTCTATAAATGGGGAACAAGCCCTTCACTTGCAAACCGTATAACCTATACCTTCACGAGAAATGTTGTGGGCTCTGCTGATTTTACTCCTACAGGTGTGCCGATCTACGGTATAAAGGCTACAGCAGGCTTTGCACTTGCGGATACAGTAAATATCGAGTCCGGCGTTCAGCATTTTGCTCAATCTGTATACACCTATCAGGGCAAGACGGCTCTTGCATTCCTCAATGATGTTCCTGTAAAATGGGACGACATGAAGGTGCTGGACGGCAGACCTATGCAGTTCAATGTTACTGCAAGAAGAAGCGGCAGCAGCTGGTATATAGGTGCGTCCACGCTTTCTGCAAGAAACATATCCATTAAGCTCAGCGAGCTTATTGATGATGATGGTGAGTATACTGCATATATTTTCGGTGACAACAAGGACGGCAGCGAGATAGAGGTAAGGATAATAAGAGACGTCACAAAGGACAGCGTTATCGAGGAGAAGCTCCTTGCAAATGGCGGTTTTGTCATGAAGATAACAAAGAGCGGTATGAAGCTGACAACTCCTTACAGCAATTTCAAGTTCTATGAGGCTGAAAATGCCAAGCTTTCGGGACAGGCTTCAATTACTGCCGATAAGAACGGCAAGTACAGCTCGGGCAATGCATATGTTGGCTATGTTGGCGGAAATGCTTCAAATTACGTTACATTTGACAGTGTAAGAGTCGATAAGGCAGGGGACTACAAGCTCAGGATATACTATGTATCAGGTGAAAGAAGAAGCCTGAAAATAGACGTTAACGGCTCTTACGCGACTACTCTTGACGGGCTTTATGCAAACAGGAACGACTGGTCGGGTATTGCGGCTGTTGATACAACCGTAAAGCTAAAGGAGGGCGTGAATACTATCAAGCTCTACAACGACAAGAGCTACGGACCGTCTATTGACAGAATTGCTATAGCTATACCTAATGAAGATGTGGAATGCGATGTGAACCTTGACGGGGAATTCAGCGTTGCCGATCTTGTTCTCATGCAGAAATATCTCCTTGGTTCTGCGACCTTCAACAAGCAGCAGTTTGATGCAGCTGATCTTTGTAAGGACGAGATAATTGATGTTTTCGACCTTATTATGTTCCGCAAGAAGATAATTTCAAAGTAATTATAAAGCTGTTTTGAGCTGATACAGAATATGATGCCATAGTGTTTCTGATAATGTTCAGAGGTGCTATGGCATTTCTGCTTGAAGTGCCTTTCTATATAAGGGCTGAAAAACACTGAAATTCAATGGAAAACCATTGATTATCAGAAAAAAATTTTTTTCGGT
>Ga0310786_10004448_pt1 | contig 19529 bp, 18 predicted proteins | sample AusTroGonzalo_MG_FD_203881 | JGI IMG/M metagenome (GOLD analysis project Ga0310786, IMG submission 203881) | Bovine rumen microbial communities from tropical cattle in Woodstock, Queensland, Australia - Gonzalo_03 (v2) (version 2) | ecosystem: Host-associated > Mammals > Digestive system >... | reverse complement strand
CGACATCCGAAGCATGTGCTGCCGCCTCCGCCTCGACCTCCGCGAACTCCGCAAGAAATCCGGCGGCTTCTTCGGCAGCGGCGAAAGCACCGGCAGCATCGGCGTCGTGACCATCAACATGCCGCGTATCGCCTACCTCGCCTCGGACGAGGAGGACTTCTTCAAGCGCCTCGACCGCATGATGGACATCTCGGCGCGTTCGCTGAAGATCAAGCGCGAGGTCATCACGCGCCTGCTCGACGAAGGGCTTTATCCGTACACGAAGCGCTACCTCGGCAAGTTCGACAACCACTTCTCCACCATCGGGCTCGTCGGCATGAATGAAGCCTGCCTCAACGCGAACTGGGTCCGCCGCGACCTCACCGACGCCGCAGCGCAGGACTTCACCGCGAAGGTCCTCAACCACATGCGCGAACGCCTCTCCGACTATCAGGAGAAGTACGGCGACCTCTACAACCTCGAAGCCACGCCCGCCGAATCCACCGCCTACCGCCTCGCCAAGCACGACCGCAAGCGCTTCCCGGAGATCATCACCGCCTCCAAGGGCGACGACGACACCCCGTACTACACGAACAGCTCCCACCTGCCCGTCGGATACACGGACGACATCTTCTCCGCGCTCGACATACAGGACAAGCTCCAGACCCTCTACACCTCCGGCACCGTCTTCCACGCCTTCCTCGGCGAGAAGCTCCCGGACTGGAAGAGCGCCGCGAACCTCGTCCGCAAGATCGCCGAGAACTACCGCCTGCCCTACTACACGCTGTCCCCCACCTACTCCGTCTGCAAGAACCACGGCTATATCTCCGGCGAGAAGGAGACCTGCTCCAAGTGCGGCGAGAAGACCGAGGTCTACAGCCGCATCACCGGCTACTACCGCCCCGTCCAGAACTGGAACGACGGCAAGTCGCAGGAATACAAAGACCGCAAGACCTACGACATCGGCAAGTCCATGCACCACGCAGTCCATCACCACGACGCCCCCGCGCATGAGTCGACCGAGCATCCCGTCGAGAAGCCCGCGCCCGCCGGCGGTCCCGACCGCGTGATCCTCTTTGCCACCAGCACCTGCCCGAACTGCAAGATGGCGAAACGCTTCCTCGACCAGGCCGCGATCAACTACGACGTGATCCTCGCGAACGAGGATGTGGCGTCCGTCGACCTGTACGACATCCGCCAGGCCCCCACGCTCGTCGTGATCCGCGGCGGCAAAATGGAGAAGTTCGAGAACGTCTCCAATATCCGCCGGTTCATCGAAGAATCCGCCGCCGTGGCACAGTAACGGAAAGGAGCGGTTCGGGTATGGTCGACATCATCATCGTCGGGGCCGGCCCGGCCGGCCTCACCGCCGCCGTCTATGCGCGCCGCGCGGGCCGCACGGTCATGGTCCTGGAACGCGAGTCCTTCGGCGGGCAGATCGTGTATTCGCCCAAGGTCGAGAACTACCCCGGATTCCTCGCGCTCTCCGGCGCGGAGTTCGGCGAAAAGCTCGTCGACCAGGCGATCCACCACGGCGCTGAACTGGAGCTCGACGAGGTCACGGCCATCCACGACAACGGCAGGATCAAGTCCGTCGTCACGCAGCGCACGCAGTACCTCTGCAAGTCCGTCATCGTCGCCGCAGGGTCCCGACACAGGCCGCTCGGACTCCCCCGCGAGGACGAGCTCGTCGGCCACGGCATCTCCTACTGCGCGCTCTGCGACGGCGATTTCTACAAGGACAAGGACATCGCGGTCATTGGCGGCGGCAACACCGCGCTCCAGGACGCCGTGCTGCTCTCCGAGACCGCGAAGACCGTCACGATCGTCCAGAACCTGCCCAAGCTCACGGGCGAGGTCAGCCTCGCCCAGATCCTGAAGTCGCGCCCGAACGTGAAGATCATTTACAACACCGTCGTGACCGAACTCCTCGGCGACAAAGACCTCACCGGGATCAAAGTGAAGAACACCGCCGCGGACGAGGAGTCCGTGCTCACGCTCGACGGCGTGTTCGTCGCCATCGGCCAGATGCCCGACAACAAGCCGTTCCAAAACGTCTGCGACCTCGACCAGGGCGGATTCGTCGCCTCGGATGAGGCCTGCCTCACGAAGACACCCGGCGTGTTCGTCGCGGGCGACTGCCGCACCAAGGGCGTCCGCCAGATCGCGACCGCCATCGGCGACGGCGCCACCGCCGCGCTCGCCGCCTGCCGCTACCTGAATTCGCTCACCTTCTGAGCGGACAACAACATGGAAGCAGCAGGTGGAGGCATGGGAATGAGCATCATAGCGCTGGTGGTGGCCGTCAACGTCGTGATCATTTCGGTATTGGTGGTCTTCTGGAACAGGAAGTGAGCGGACAACCATTCAAGCCGAATCGTACCGTATCCATCGGGATTTGAACTGAGGCAAAAGCATGCCTGATCCAAGGAAAACAGCCATCTTCATCGGCGCGGGCCCCGCGGGACTGACCGCAGCCTACGAACTCCGCCGCAGATCGAACGACTGGCGGATCATCGTGCTGGAGGAATCCGCGGAAATCGGCGGCATTTCCCGCACGGTCGTCCATGAGGGCTGCCGCATCGACATCGGCGGGCACCGGTTCTTCTCCCAGTCGGAGCGGATCAACGAGATCTGGAACGAGGTGATGCCGGCGCAGGGCAAGCCCGCGAAAGACGACATCATCCTCGGCCGCGCCTGCCGCCTCAGCCCCGGCGGCCCCGACCCCGAGAAGGAAGACATCGTGATGCTGTCCCGGCACAGAGTCAGCCGCATCTACTACCTTCGCCATTTCTTCGACTATCCGATCTCCGTCAGGCCCGCGACGTTCCTGGCCATGGGATTTACTCGGACCGTGAAAGCCGGATGCAGCTACCTCTACAGCGCGTTCTTCAAGCGCCCGGAACGTTCGCTGGAGGATTTCTACATCAACCGCTTCGGCAGGGTCCTCTACTCCATGTTCTTCGAGGATTACACGCGGAAGATCTGGGGCGTCCATCCGTCGGAGATCTCGCCCGAATGGGGCGCACAGCGCGTGAAGGGTCTTTCGCTCGGGAAAGCGCTTCTCAGCGTCTTCATCCCGCAGCGGGAACAACGGGAGACATCCCTCATCGAGGAATTCAGCTACCCCAAGCGCGGCCCCGGACAGTTCTGGGAAACACTCGCCGACCGGCTCCGCGGCGAGGGCGTCGAGATACGGCTGAACGCGTGCGTAACCGGAATTAAAACAGATCAGGGAAATATCTCGGCTGTCGTCCTCGACGACGGCTCGCAGCTGCCCTGCGACGCGGTGTTTTCCTCGATGCCGGTGAAGGACCTGGTGGCGGCGTTCGGGACCGCGCCCGGCGATGTGGCGCGCATCGCGTCCAGCCTGCCCTACCGCGATTTCATCACGGTCGGGCTCCTCGTGGACAAGCTCGCCATCCGGAACACGACCGCACTGAAAACGATTCGCGATATCGTGCCCGACACATGGATTTACGTGCAGGAACAGGACGTGCGGATCGGCAGGATCCAGATCTTCAACAACTGGTCGCCCTACATGGTGGACGACGTCACGAAACACGTCTGGATCGGGTTGGAATATTTCTGCACGGAGGGCGACGAGCTCTGGACCATGACCGATGCGGCGTTCGTCGAAATGGCGGCGAACGAACTGCGCAGGATCGGCGTCCTCGCCGAAAGCGAGCCGATTCACAGCAGCGTCCGCATCAAAGTGAAGAAGGCGTATCCCGCCTATTTCGGCAGCTATGCGGAGTTCGGCAAAGTCCGCGCATGGCTCGACGGATTCCCGAACCTCTACTGCATCGGGCGCAACGGCCAGCACAGGTACAACAACATGGACCACTCCATGATGTGCGGGATCGAAGCCGTCCGGGCGCTGCTCGGCGAAACCGGCAAAGACTCGGTCTGGAATGTCAATACCGAACGGGATTATCACGAAACGAAGTGACCGGCGAGTTGCGGGCTCGCCCTGCCCCGCCTGGATTTGGAACACGATAAAAGGGAAACGGTCCGGCCGTCAGCCGCAGGTGATCTTTTCGGGACGGCGCGTGATCATGCCGGAGAAGAAGGACGCCAGACCGTTCAGAATCTCGGCGCACGCTTTCCGTCCGACGCAGCCCATCGCCTCGGATGCAAACACCTCGGCGTCGGCAAAGTGCAGCAGGAGTTTCAACGGAGTGGCGGAACCGCCGCCGTGCCGTCCGCAGACATCGTCCGCGGCGATGCAAAGTTCATCCACACAATCCGCGACAGGAGCCAGAAGCGGCACGAACGCCAGCTCCGTAACGGGCGTTTCCAGACCCGATCCGCGCAGGAGCGGGAAAAAGCGCAGTTCCACGCGAAGTGCGGGGAACACGCGCAGGTCGACCGGCTGGGCCTTGACCGCACGGCATGAAGGGTCCAGCAGACGCGCGGATGTCGCCGAGATTCGGCAGGTAAACTCTTCCGGCGGCAGGATGAAGCCTTTATCGTTCCAGCCCGGTTCAGGAAGCGAAAGATTTACCGTTCCGACCGCGTCCAGCGAATCGGCAAAATGCCTCGCCAGCTCGAAAACAAGCTCCTTTGAGGAAATATCCGCACCAATGGCGCGCAGCGTGTTGGCGACTTTCCGCGCAACGGTGGCGAGGCGTTCCCCGCTCAGGAAAAGGCGTTCGTGCAGGAGCGCGGCGATCCGGGCGTCCTGAAAACGGTCCGATTCTTCGTCGATCCGCTTCGTGCGTCCATAAGCTGCGGCGGCTTCGTTCAGCCCGACCGACTGAAGGATGTTCGCAATCATGGCGTCGACCGCGGACGCCTTCACATACAACGGGCCGGATTTCGGTTTCGCGGCATGGCGCAGGGCGTATTCCACGGCACTGACGGCGTCGCGGGCGAGCGCGTCGGGTTCGACGCCGTTCCCCGGCAGTACGGACCGGATCCGCGCAGCCAGATCGTCCGGGTCGAACGGCACAGCGCGTCCGTGAGAGTCCTGCAGGAAGATCGCCTGGGAAGAAAGTTCTATCATGGATGGTCCGTCCTATTCAGTTTCCGGTCAAAAAAGTTCGGGGCGCGTTTCGATCAGGTAGCGGTAGCGGTCCAGCACGCGGTCCTTCATGACGAATCCGACGTACACGCCGCCGCGCACCACGGGGATCGCCGTCTCGTGGTGTTTTTCGAAGAGATTGATCGCGCGTCCGAGCGAGTCACCCGGCTTCAGCACGGCTTCGGGCGGGCGCATGATGTCGAAGACCAGCGCGACATCGTAGAGCGAGGTCTCCAGCAGGTAATGCCGGATATTGTCGAGCGTGACGACGCCGGCCAGACGTCCCTCGTGGTCAAGCACGGGGAAGATGTTCTGCGTCGTCTTCATGACCGAGTGAAGTACGCTCCGCATGGAGTCGGACTCGGACAGCGGCAGATAATCTTTTTCAATCAAATCATCCGGGATCGCCCGTGTGAGCGCGTCGGCGTCGCGCGTGCCGTCGGGGTCGCCGCCGTGGAACAGGATCATCGTTTTGTAAACGTTATGCGTGCAGAGTTTGCGGCAGACAAACGTGGAGAGTGCTGACACGATCATCAGCGGGATGAAGAGCTTGTAGCCGCCTGTCAGCTCGGCGATCAGGAAGATGCCGGTCAGAGGCGCATGCATCACGCCCGCCAGCACGCCGCCCATCCCGATGGCCAGGAAGTTCATGTCGCTGATGTATCCGCCCCAGGCAAGCCCGGCCATGTGGATGAACTTCGAGATGGAATATCCCAGGAAGGCGCCGATGAACATCGACGGCGCGAAGATACCGCCGTCCGCACCGCTCTCCAAACTCGAAATCGAGGTCAGCGCCTTCAGGAACACCAGCAGGAACGTCAGCAGCAGGAACACCCACGGATTCGAAAAGACCGCGGCAAGCGGGCTGGCGCCGTACAGTGCCTCCGGTTCGGACAGCAGGCGGCTGATGAAAGGATAGCCGTCCCCGCGCAGCGCCGGGAAGAGCAGGATCGCCAGATACAGGATCGCGCTTCCGATCAGCCCCTTCAGCCACGGATTCCGCACATGTCCGTACTGCTTCGAGATCCGCGTGTACATCTTGATGACGAAGACGGAGACAAGCCCCGCCGCCGCGCCGAGGATCACATAGTACGGCACCGCACGCACGTTCCACTGCAGCAGATCGAAATCATAGAGACGCGGCGGATAGATCTGCTGCGACACCAGCAGGGCGGTCGCAGAGGACAGGATCAGCGGGATGATCGCCGGGATCGCGCTCGACGTCTTCGGCAGCAGGATCTCCATAGCAAAGAACGCCCCGGCAACCGGGGTATTGAACATCGCGGAAATCCCGGCCGCACCGCCGCACGCCAGCAGCAGGATGCGGTTTTCATGGTTCAGCAGCAGGCTCCGGGCAACGTTGCTGCCGATCGCCGCGCCCGTCTGCGCCACAGGGGCCTCCAGACCGGCGGACACGCCAAACCCGACGCTGACGCCGCTGGTGATGATGTGCGAGAAAGTCTTATGGAGCGGCACGGCGCCCGTGCGGTTCTTCACGCTCATGATGACCCCGGCCAGGCCGCGCTCGTACTTGCCGCGCATGATCACCTGCGTCACGAAAATACAGAAGAACACGCCGACGGCAGGCGTGGCGGGCAGCACCCAGACCCCCCATGCGGCATCCGCAGGGATGTACGACACCAGCGACTGGACGAGGTGCTCCACGGTCTTCATCAACGCCCCGGCCACGCCGGACAGCAGGCCGACCAGCACACTCAGCAGGATGATGTAGTTCTGCTCGCCGAGCGTCTTCTGGAACGGGTTGACGAAACGGAGAAAACGGCCGTGAAGCCAGGAGAAAAACGAAAAACGCATGGCGGACGGGCTTTCTTTCAGCTGCTCTTTCCGCCGCGGGGAGACTTGCTCCCCCGGTTGCTGCCCATGCTGCGGATCTCGTCGATAAACTCGTCGATATCTTTGAAATCGCGATACACGGAGGCAAAGCGCACATATGCGACCTTGTCGACCTGACGCAGAGCCTCCATCGTGCGGTTGCCGACCTCGTTGGACGGCACTTCGCGTTCGTAATCCGCCTCCAGGCCGCTCGTCACCTGCGACACGATCATGTCGATCGCCTCCGGTTTCACATCGCGCTTCCAGCAGGCCTTCTCGATCCCGGCGCGAATCTTGTTCGGGTCGAAATCTTCCCGCGAATTGTCGCGTTTCACGACCTTCAATTCCGCCTGGATGATCTCCTCGTGCGTGGTGAACCTGTGGCCGCATGCCGTACATTCACGGCGACGACGTACCGCCGCACCGTCTTTCGAGGCGCGAGAGTCAATCACGCGGTCTTCCTGGCAGCCGCATCGGGGGCAGCGCATAACTGAAATCTCCTGTGGATAGGCGTTCGGACGGATTCGGAGAAACAGGGAGCGAAGTCTGATACCGGATTATTTTTTCCGATATCCCGCTTTCTCCTCTTTTTCTCTGAATTTGATGTATGTGCTGTCATGCAGGTCCACCGTGTACGGCGTGATATCAAGAGAAATGCCGCGCAGGACCAGCGTGGTGGACGGATCGACGATGAACATGAAACGGACATACCGCGCCTTGCCGTTCTCGTTGGCGAGGAAATACATGCGATAGCGGTAGTTCTTGAACGATTTGTCGTCGCTGACGGGGATGATATTGAACCCCTGATGACGCTCCCCGATGAGTTCCCGGTCGGCGTCGTAGAACTCCACGCCGAGCGAGAACGACCCTTTTCCTGCCGCATCGGCGACCACATCGATGATCGAATCGTCGTTGACGTCGTAATAGCCGCAATAGAAATAGATCGCCGGGCTTTCACCGGTCGTCACCGTGAACGTATTGGCGCGCTCATCGTATTTGTCGGCGAACGGCTTGACTTCAAAAGACTTAGGGGCCGAGAAGAAACCGTCCTCACGGTTCTGCCAGCCGTTCGGGACGAATGCGTCTTTCTCCGTATGGAACCGGCTCATATACAGCGGAGGTTCGGGTTTATGGGCGCAGGAGCAGAGAAATCCCAAAAGGACAACGGCCAGAAAAAGATGTTTCATACCGGAAAAACCTTTCTTGTAAATCGGAATTCTTGTATTTTGAAAAAAATATCAGAAAAATGTAGCGCAGAAACAGGTAAAATGCAAACGGTTTTTGAAAAAAAAAACTCCGGGACTTGAAAAAAAACAAATTGGGCATATCTTAAATATGGTAAAAATCAAATGTCGTCCGGCGGCACACAGCAGTCATATCCCGCGCCGGCCGACTCAAAACATGAAAGAAACTCATGCCCGACAGCATCAAACTCTCGATCGTAATCCCCGTCTATAATGAGGAGAATTTCATCGACACCATCCTTGAGCGCGTCTGCGCGGTCCGGTTCCAGGATGGCGTCGAGGTGGAACACATCGTGGTGGACGACCATTCCACGGACAAAACATGGGAAAAGCTTCAGGCTTGGGAATCACGCGGAGTCAAGATCGAGCGCCGCAAAGTAAACGGCGGAAAAGGAGCAGCGCTCCATACGGGATTCGACATGGCGACTGGCGACATCGTCACGATCCAGGATGCCGATTTCGAATACAGCCCCGAGGAGTTTCCATCTGTGCTTCAGCCCATTCTCGACGGAAAAGCGGATGTCGTCTTCGGCGCTCGCAAATCCTTTATGCGGGTTGACAGCCAGCAGGTCATGGCCTTCTGGCACTCCAGGATCAACATATTCCTTACGGATTTTTGCAACATTTTTTCCAATCTCGCGCTTTTCGATATGGAGTGCTGCTACAAAATGGTCCGCCGGGATCTCCTTCAGAAGATCAAGCTCTGTGAAAAACGCTTCGGGTTCGAACCCGAATTCACGCTTAAGATCGCCCGCCTCCATCCTCGCGTCTGGCAGGTGCCCGTCTCCTACGCTCCCAGAAATTATAAGGAAGGGAAAAAGATCAACTGGAAGGATGGCGTGTCCGCGCTCCGGTGCATCCTCCAGTACGGGCTTTTCCGGCTTTGACGGCCTCGCCGCATGAAAGAAACAAGACAGGAGAACATGCATATGAAATTCTTCCATACGAATCTGCCGATCGGAATGACCATTCTGCTGGTCCTTCTCACGATCCTGCTTTCGTTCATCCTCGTGCCGTTCCTCCTCATCGTCGTGTTCTGCTGGTTCGTCAGGGTCATCCTTTCGGGGTTTTCCCCGCTCAACCATTATCGCAGCGGCAAAGATTGCAGTCTCTCCCCTGTCTTCGACCGGATGTCCGAACAAGATCAGAATCAGCCGGGCAGCTCCGCTTCAAATGATGAAACGATCGACTGCGAGGTCCTCAGCGCCCGCACGATCGATGAAAACGGACAGGAGATCCGCTGATCTCCGTCCGGAAGGCCCACCTCTCTTCCACGCCGGGCAGATTCATGCTTTGGCGTGGCTTTTTTTGGCAAAAAAACTCCAGTTTTTTCTTTTGCGGCGCTTGCATTTTTATAATTTAGGTTCTATAGTATCGCAACAAGATATGATTCCCACACTTTCATCGAAAGAAACACCACATGAAAGCTACCTCCGTCCGCCGTCTCCTCGTCCTCGCCGCAGCTGTGTTCTGCACGGTCCTCTCCGCACAAACCAACCGCGGCACACCTGCGGCCATCGTGCTCGATCCGGCAAAAGGCTCGCCGTTCAATGACGGTGTATTCGAGGGCTGGGGCACCTCGCTTTGCTGGTGGGCAAACCGTGTCGGCTACAGCGACAAGCTCACGGATCTCGCCGTGGACGCTTTTTTCGATCAGACAAAAGGTCTGAAACTCAATATCGTGCGATACAATATCGGCGGAGGCGACGATCCTTCGCACCGCCATATCACGCGTTCCGACTCGAATATGCCCGGATTCGCGCAGCCGGTCCGCGACGACGACGGCGCGTTCCAGCTCGACGACGACGGCATCGTGCTGTACCAGTATGACTGGGAACGCGACAAAAACCAGATGAACGTGCTAACGAAGCTATACAAACGCAACCCCGACGCCCTCGTCGAGGTCTTCTCGAACTCTCCGCCGTATTTCATGACCTGGAGCGGGTGTTCCAGCGGCGGCGCAGGCGAACACAAGGACAACAATCTCAAGCCCGAATACGTCCCCGTCTTCGCTGAATTCCTCGCCGACGTCGTGAAGCACCTCCGCAACGACCTCCACATCAAGCTGAACAGTATCGACCCGTTCAATGAGCCGTCCTCAGGGTTCTGGGGTGCGTACAGCAACAAGCAGGAGGGGTGCGACTTCAAGGACAACCGCCTCAAAAGCCGCGTGATCACAGAGCTCGACAAGGCGCTCCGCAGACGCGGCGTCCGCGACGGCATCCTCCTCGCGGCGGCCGACGAAACCTCCATGGACCTCGCGATCGACACCTACAGGGCTCTCTCCCCCGAAGCAAAAAAAGCAGTCGACCGCATCAACACGCATTCCTACAGTGGAAGCCGCCGCGCAGAAATGCAGGCTCTCGCAAAGGCGGAAAAGAAACATCTCTGGATGAGCGAAGTCGACGGCACCGGCACACTCGGCGGACAAGCCGCAGGCGACATGGGGAGTCCGCTCTGGTTCGCGAACCGCATTATCACGGACGTGAACGGCATGATGCCTTCCGCCTGGGTCATCTGGCTCGTCGTCGACCGCCACCGCTCCGACTTCAACCGCATGGAGCGCAACAACACCTCGCTCCGCGGCGCGTACTGGGGGACCGGCATCTTCGACCACATCGAGGAAAAACTCCTCCTCGGCAAACGCTACTATGCGTTCGGACAGTTCACGCGCTACATCCGCCCCGGCGACCGCATCATCGCATCCTCCCAGTCCACGCTCGCCGCCTGGAACCGCGAATCCGGCAAGATCGTGGTCGTGGCGGTGAACAGCGCAGCGAACGAACGCCCCATGACGTTTGACCTCTCCGCCTTCCCCCGCATCCCCGCGGCCTCCGCGAAGGTCATCCGCACCAGCGGGCCCGTGAACGCCGGCGAAAACTGGAACGAGAACATTCCGGCAGTCCCGGTCCGGGACAAAAAGCTCTCCGTCCAGCTCGCTCCATTCTCCATCACCACGTTCGTGATCGGACCGGACCGCTGACCTTCCGCATTCGACCTCGTTTTATGGGACGGATGCTGTTCCGTCCGATGATTCGACACCTCCCTGAAAACAGACCGGGGAGGTGTTCTTTTTCATTGTTTTCCCTCGTTTTTTGTGGAAACCGCATCCTTTTCACGTTAAGTTTACGTTAATTTTTAACTCTTGTTTGTTTTTTTCACATTCAGCATATATAATATTTTCTATCAACGCCTTTTTCCTTCTGTCCCAAACAAGCGGAAACAACACATCAATGACAACTTACCTGACAAGAGACGGACTAGAGATCACGCCGGTCATTTTCGGGACCAGCTGCCTCGGCAATCTCTACCGCGTCCTGCCATACGAAACAAAACTTGAGCTCGCCAGGGCCTGGTTCCGCACCGCCGCGAAACCAACGATCGACTCCGCCGGGAAATACGGCGCGGGGCTCGCGCTCGAATCCATCGGCCGCGCCCTCCGCGATCTCGCGGTTTCCCCGGACGGCATCACGGTCAGCGTGAAACTCGGCTGGCGCAGGAAACCCCTCACGACCCCGGAACCGACGTTCGAGCCGGGCGTGTGGGCCGGCCTCGAATACGACGCCGAACAGGACATCTCCTATCACGGCATCATGCGCTGCTACGAGGAAGCGGTCGAACTGCTCGGCGGAGCCTGCGGCATCGACCTCGTTTCCGTTCACGATCCCGACGAGTTTCTGGCAGGCGGCGGCACAGAGGAGGACATCCTCGGCGCCTACCGCGCGCTCTTCGAGCTGAAGAAGTCCGGCCGTGTCCGCGGTGTCGGCATCGGGGCAAAGGACTGGCACGTCATCCACGGGCTCTACGGCAGCATCCCCTTCGACTGGGTCATGTTCGCCTGCGCCCCGACCATTCTGCGCCATCCGCGCGAACTCCGCGAATTCATGCATAAGCTCGAAGCCGACCGGGTCGGCATCATCGACTCCGCGCTCTTCAACGGCGGATTCCTCACCGGCGGCTCCATGCTCGACTACCGCAAGGCCGACCCAGCCCGCGACGCCGCGCTCTTCCAAAAGCGCGCCGAATACCTCGCAGTCTGTAAGGATTTCTCCGTCGATCCGGCTGCGGCCGCCGTCGAATTCGGATTCCGCCAGCCCGGCGTCGTCGCCGTCTCGCTGAATACTTCCGATCCCGCCCGCATCCCCATGAATGCCTCCTACGCCGAGCATCATGCGCCCGCGGAGTTCTGGGCCGAGCTCATCCGCAGAAAGGTCATAGACGATGAAAATTGACGCGCACCATCATTTCTGGCACTACAATACGCAGGACTACGGCTGGATCTCCGACGAGATGGCCGTGCTCCGCCGCGACTTCCTCCCCGCCGACCTCAAGCCCGAACTCGACCGCGCCGGGATCGACCGCGTGGTCTCCGTACAGGCGCGCCAGTGCGTCGAGGAAACCGAATGGCTCCTGAAGCTCGCCGGGGAAAACGACTTCATCGCGGGCGTCGTCGGCTGGCTGCCGATCGCCTCGCCCGAATTCCCCGCCCTGCTCGAAAGATTCGCCGCGAACCCGAAGCTTCGCGCGATCCGCCATGTGGTGCAGGACGAGCCGGACGACCGCTTCATCCTCGGCGAGGCGTTCAACCGCGGCATCGACCGTCTGCTCAATACACATCTTGTATACGACATCCTGATCTTCGAACGCCATCTGCCTTACGCGATCGAGTTCGTGAAACGGCATTCCGAGGAACAGGTCTTCGTGCTCGACCACATCGCCAAGCCGAAGATCGCCGCCGGGGAAATGCAGCCTTGGGCGGACAATCTCCGCAGGCTCGCGGCGTTCCCGAACGTCTACTGCAAGCTCTCCGGTCTCGTGACCGAAGCCGACATCCACAACTGGACGCCGGACCAGCTTCGCCTCTACGTCGAGGTCGTGCTGGACGCCTTCGGCCCCGGACGCGTCATGTTCGGCTCCGACTGGCCCGTCTGCACCTGCGCCACGACCTATTCCGCCTGGCGCGGCCTCGTCGGTGACTTCATCTCGAAGCTCGGCGAACATGAACAAGCTCAAATCATGGGCGGTACCGCCCTGAAAGCATATTTTGGAGGTTAACTCATCATGCGTGCTTTTTCCATCACCGCGCCGTTCCAGACCGGCTATCAGGAGATCACGGAACCCGAACTCACGCCCGGTAGCGTCCTGCTCACAGTCAAATTCGTCGGCCTCTGCGGCAGCGACCTGAACACCTTCCGCGGCAAAAACCCGCTCATCACCCTGCCCCGTATCCCCGGCCATGAGATCAGCGCCGTGATCGAGGCGAAGGCCCCCGGCGTCCCGGACTGCTGGCGCGTCGGGCAGAAAGTGACCGTCTCCCCGTACACCAACTGCGGCGTCTGCCCCAGCTGCCTCGCCGAACGCCCCAACTGCTGCCAGTTCAACCAGACGCTCGGCGTGCAGCGTGACGGCGCGCTCACGAAGCACATCGTGGTGCCCTGGACCAAGCTCTTCGACGCCGATGCCATGAAGCAGGAGGAGATCGCCCTCATCGAACCGCTGACCGTCGGCGGACACGCATCCGACCGTTCCGGCGCGACCGAAGACAGCGTCGCCGCCGTGATCGGCTGCGGAGCCGTCGGACTCGGCGCCGTGCTCGGGCTCGCCCGCAAGGGCGTCCGCAAGATGATCGCCATCGACGTCGACCCCGAAAAACTCGCGCTCGCCCGCGAATTCGGCGCGACCGATACTATCGACTCTATGAAGACCGACCTCCACCAGGCGCTCGCCTACCTCACCGGCGGCCGAGGACCGAACGTCGTGATCGAAGCAGTCGGACTCCCGCAGACATTCCGCGCCGCCGTCGACGAAGTCGCGTTTGCCGGGAGCGTCACCTACATCGGTTACGCGAAAGCGCCCGTCGAATACGAAACCAAACTCTTCGTACAGAAGGAGCTCGACATCCGCGGCTCCCGCAACGCCATGCCCTGCAACTTCCGCCGTGTGATCGACTTCGCCGCCCGCGGGCTCTTCCCGATCAGCAAGATGATCTCCCGCATCTACGGGTTCGACCAGGCCGGACAGGCGCTTCAGGACTGGCATGACGCCCCCGCGAAAGTCTGCCGTTACCTCGTCTCGCTCGACTGAACCCGGTTTTCCCCGCTCCGGCGGCGTCCCGATGATACCCCGGAGCGTTCCTCTTCCCCGCCGCAAAAAAAAAGCGGTTTTCCCATGTCCCGCGTATTCCATAAGGAGCATACCATATGAAACAGCTCACCCGTGAAACACCTCTGACCCGCCCCGTCCGCGTCCTCCAGTTCGGCGAGGGCAATTTCCTGCGCGCGTTCGTCGACTGGATGGTCGACCGCATGAACAAAGCCGGGGTATTCGATTCCGCCGTGCAAATCGTCCAGCCGCTCCCGCAGGGCATGTGCGATGTGATCAACGAGCAGGGCGGCCTGTACCATGTGATCCTGCGCGGCGTGAAGGACGGCCAGGTAGTCGAGCAGATCGAACAGATCGACTGCGTGAAGGGCTGCCTCAATCCCGCCACGCAATGGGACAAGGTCGTCGAAGCCGCGCTGAATCCCGACCTGCGCTTCGTCTTCTCGAACACGACCGAGGCGGGCATCGAATACCGTCCCGACGCCGACACGTTCCCCTCGAAGGTCGCGAAGCTCGTCACAGCCCGCGCGAAAGCCGGTCTCGGCGGCCTGATCTTCATCCCATGCGAGCTCATCGAACGCAACGGACAGAAGCTCCGCGAATGCGTTCTGAAGTATATCACCGATCCGGAAGTCATCCGCTACGTCGAGGACAAGTGCTTTTTCTGCAGCACGCTCGTCGACCGCATCGTGGCGGGCTATCCGCGCACCGACGCCGCCAAATACTGCGAAAAACTCGGGATCGAGGACAAGCTCCTCGACTGCGGCGAACCGTTCTTCTTCTTCGTGATCGAAGGCCCCGCCGAGGTCGAAAAGGAACTCCCCGCGAAGGCCGCCGGGCTCAACGTCCTTTTCACAAACGACCAGACGCCGTACCGCACGCGCAAGGTCCGGTTCCTGAACGGCGCGCACACCGCCAGCGTGCTCGGTGCGCACATGGCGGGATTCACGTTCGTGGACGAAATGGTCCGCGATGAAAAGTTCGGCAAGTTCCTGCGGACCGTGCTCTTCGAGGAGGTCATGCCCACGGTGAACCTGCCCGAGGCGGAAAAGAAAGCCTATGCGGAATCCGTGCTCGAACGATTCGCGAACCCGTACGCCCAGCACAGGCTCCTCTCCATCGCACTGAACTCCGTTTCCAAGTGGAAAGTCCGCGTGCTCCCGACGCTCCTCGACTACCTGAAGCTCACCGGCAAGCTCCCGGCCTGCCTCACGCAGTCCATGGCATACCTCATCGACTTCTACCGTTCGTGCGAGATCAACGACGCGCCCGAGGTGAAGGCGTTCTTCGCCGGGAAACCCGACGTGAAGACGATCCTCGGCAAGGCCGATTTCTGGGGCATGGACCTGAACACCATCCCCGGCTTCACCGCCGCCGTGGAACAGGGAGTCACGAAGCAGCCATGATCATCCATCCGCTCGACAACGTGGAGGTCCGCGACGACGGCCACAAGTACGCCATCCGCCCCATTGCGCCGGGCGAAAACGTGATCAAGTACGGTATGCCGATCGGGCACGCGAAGGTTCAAATCGCCCCCGGCGAGCACGTCCACACGCACAATCTGGCGTCCAATCTCGCCGGGCTCCTCGAATACACTTACAAGCCCGATTTCAAGCCGCTCACGATCAGGACCACGCGCACCTTCGCCGGATTCCTGCGTCCCGACGGACAGGCGGGCGTCCGCAACGACCTGTGGGTGATCCCGACCGTCGGTTGCGTGAACGACCTCGCGCGGCGTCTCGCGGACGCCGTCGGCGGCATCGCGCTCACGCATCCCTACGGCTGCTCCCAGCTTGGTGGCGACCACGAATGCACGGCCAACCTGCTGGCGGCGTTTGCGCACCACCCGAACGCCGGCGGCGTGCTGATCGTCGGGCTCGGTTGCGAGAACAACACGCTTGACAGTTTCAGGGAGCGCCTCGGCGACATTTCCAAGCTCAATATCCGGTTCCTGCGCGCGCAGGACGACGGCGACGAATACGCCCGCGGGCTGGAACTCCTCGCCGAGCTCGACGCCGCCCGCATGAAGAAACGCACCGACATTCCCGTCTCCGCGCTCCGCGTCGGCCTCAAATGCGGCGGCTCCGACGGCCTCTCCGGCCTCACCGCGAACCCGCTCGTCGGGCGGTTCTCCGACTGGCTGGCGGCGCAGGGCGGCACGACCGTCCTGACCGAAGTCCCGGAAATGTTCGGCGCGGAAACGCTGCTTATGAACCGCTGCGTCTCCCGCGAAGTCTTCGATAAATGCGTCGCCATGATCAACGGCTTCAAGAACTACTACGAACGCCACAGCCAGCCCATCGACGAAAATCCGTCCCCCGGCAACAAGGCGGGCGGCATTTCCACACTCGAGGACAAGTCCCTCGGCTGCGTCCAGAAGGGCGGCTCGTCGCCCGTCGTCGATGTCCTCGAATACGGCCAGCGCCTCAGCAAGCCCGGCCTGAACCTCCTCGCCGGGCCCGGCAACGACCTCGTCGCATCCTCCGTGCTCGCCGCCGCGGGGTGTCAGCTCGTGCTGTTCACCACCGGACGCGGCACGCCGTTCGGCACCGTGGTCCCGACCGTGAAAGTCGCCACGAACACCCGTCTGGCGCAGTCCAAGCCGCACTGGATCGACTGGGACGCCCAGGGGCAGCCCGACACCGATTCGTTCGTCGAATTCGTCCTGAGAGTCGCGTCCGGCGAATTATCCACGAACAACGAAAAGAATCATGCTCAGGAGATCGCCATCTTCAAGGACGGCGTCACGCTCTGATCGACCGCTTCATCCGGGCACAAAAAATGCTTCTCCCGCTCAGGAGAAGCATTTTTTATGGATCTTTGATTCCGAATCGCGGTCAGGATCAATTCCCGGACTGTTTCGTCAAAGAGACATTGATCGTGTGTTCGTCCAGCGTGTAGGCGCCGGCGGAGAAGAGTCCGACGGCGGGGACCAGGAAAATGACAGTGCCTACGATGTCCATGACGCCGCACGTCCCCAGATGCCGTCCGACCTTGTGAATCTGCGGATCGTATCCGGCTTTCTTGACCAGGATCTCTCCCCCCTTGCAGGACACGGGGACGCTGCACGGGGCGGTTCCTTTCAGACTGTTGTTCACGTACACCTCCGCTCCGGCTGGCACGGTATTGACCGCGACCTCTTCGGTCTTCGGCGCGAAAAAGGAACATCCGTTCGTTGTCAAAAGCACGAGTGAAGCCATAACGATGTTTGCGACGGGCATTTTTTTCATGGTCTACCTCTCCGGTTGAAAGATTGGATGATCCGGCAGGTCCTTTCGGGATCGGCGCGGGAAATGGGTGGTACAATACAATATTCCGTTTTTTCAAAAAAGCAAGCGGAAAAATGAAAAAGGCGTTTGCGACGGAAAAACTCATCCCGGAATATGCCGGGACAAAAAACGGTTCTTCGACGGTTTCTGACAAGGAAAAAGGGAGATAATTGAGATGAACCAGTGAGATAGGGTTGAAAAAATCGACATCGGTACTATTTTTGATTTTGCCCAACAAAAATAGGAGTACCAATGCTGAAGGGTCATGGGCAGATTGGATTCCATTCAGCAAAAGCAATTGAAAGGTCCCAGGTTCATCTTTCTCAAAAACAACGAGGACATCCCTGAAAACGCAAGGAACATCCTACGGAATCTGAGGGGAAATTTCCTGGAGCTGGGAGATACCTATATATTCAAGGAAGCTTTGAGAACCATCTACTGTGTCGTTCAAAATGCCTATCAGGCCAATATCGCGCTTCACCGATGGTGCAAACTCGCGGAAGAAACACTTGTTCCTGAACTGAAAACCATGGCAAAAACCATTCGGGACAGGTTGGACGGAATCGTCAGCTATTGGACATTCGGACATGCCAAGGACATGTGCTCCGGGGAAACGTTCCGCTTTCGGCTGAACGGTCGACTGAATGTCCTTCGGGGCCGAGGTGAACAGCCGTTTGTCCTGGACCAGCGCCACGGCGGCATAGAGCATCAGGAAGAGCGATGCCATCATGACGAGGGAAAGCACAACGGTCAGAAGCATGATTTCGAACTCCTGAACTAAGGCCGTCTACTTATGATCGTGGCGTAGGAAGGTTTCTTGCGATGTATCTCCACATCGCAAAAGCCTGCTTGCTCCAGAAAATCCTTCAGCTGCTCCGGCGAATACGTCGTCATGCCATCGACGACCCGTGTCCATGCGCAATCCGCGGATGCGACCTCAAGGAGGATGGCGAACAGCCCGCCCGGTTTCAGCACCCGTTTCACCTCTTCGAAGCAACGAGGCAGCTCCGGCCAGAAATAGACTGTCTCCACCGCCGTTACCAAATCGAACGTACTATCGGCATAGGGAAGCTCCGCCGCCGAGCCTTTCCGCACGAACACCCGTGTATTGAGCAGATCGGCATTCACCTTGCGCGCTTTCGCCACACTCTCATCGGAAATGTCGATGCCATGCACGATTGCGTTTTTGCTCCGCTTGAGCAGACGCCGAAGCGTCTGGCCGCCTCCGCAGCCCACGTCGAGGATCGTCCATCCGTCCTGGAACGGAACATATCCAAGTCCCCAATTCGTCAGCGGGCCATGCCAACAGTTCATCATGGAAAGCATCATGCACCCCATCGCGCCACGCGGATGAGCACAGTTCGAGAATAGTCTGCTCAGCAGACCGTTTTTGCGCCGGTTTTCCGGCTTGTCTGCGGCATGATCCACACCGCAACTGCACTCCAAATCAGAGTTTTTCATTGTATTGTTCTCCCATTTTTTGCTGACCTCCGGTGCACTCACGCACCCGGCGGCATCATTTTTGTCGCAAATAATATAGCATCAAATCGTCACAAAAACAACCTGGAAGTCCCCAGAACCTTTGTTTTTCGATACTGCCGCGGTATTTTGTACTGTCTCATTGAGACGAAAATCCATAATACCGCTTTTTTTAACCTCAAAACAGGGGGGCTGGCTCATTGAGACAAAAACAAGAACCCCTGTGTTTTGACTCTGATCGTTGAGACGCCCCTGTAGCGGCTTAACGGTTCATCGATCACAATGTCGTCCTGAGCAATCGATGTAGTCAGCAACGGCAAAACTTTGATTGCACTTTTTCTTGGATTCGACCAGCTGACTTAGCTAGGAGTTCATTGTTTTTGTAAATCTTCTGGGACGCTTGGGATGTGTTTTGGGAAGTCTTAGCATATGGGGTTGAACGTGAAGCCTCCCTTTTCTTCACGGAATGATTTTTCTTTCTGAATTTACTTCAGACCTTTCCCCGAGGTCAGGATTTCAAGCATGGGCTTGTCGGATACTTGTTTTGAATAGGGATTCCAGAATCCAAACCCTGAATCGTAATTCCATGTAGTCCAG
>Ga0310786_10004447_pt1 | contig 19531 bp, 22 predicted proteins | sample AusTroGonzalo_MG_FD_203881 | JGI IMG/M metagenome (GOLD analysis project Ga0310786, IMG submission 203881) | Bovine rumen microbial communities from tropical cattle in Woodstock, Queensland, Australia - Gonzalo_03 (v2) (version 2) | ecosystem: Host-associated > Mammals > Digestive system >... | reverse complement strand
ACATACCGAACAACTTCGAGACCCGATGCAGACACAAGTCCAACCTATTCTCGGTGAACATAAAGAACAAGATGATAGAGGACTTGAAGCGGTTCGGGGACCCGGAGTGCGAGAGGGTGTATGCGCAGATTCACACGGAGATAAAGAACGCCATCAAGACGATAGCCGACAACATATGCCCCGTGAACACGCAGTTCTTCGACGTTTATTTCGACAAGTGAGGCCGCGATGTCAATACCGTACAGAGAAGAGTCCGATGTGACACTCCAGGGACGGGTCTCCACGACCGTCCTCAACAAGATTTTCCAGCGCCTTGTCGCAAACGACAACTCGGTGCTGCCGTCGTCGTACGGAATCCCGTACGTGTGGGAGGCGACATGGTTCAACAACCCGTCGGTTCCTGGATACAAGCGCGGCGACGCGGTATGGGTCAACACCGAGGACCACGCGACGTTCATCCAGTAGAACAAGGACAGGATTTACAACTACCTCTACAACAGCCCGGAGTACCGCGACGCGGTGCTACGGTACGGCCAGGACCAGGAGAAGCTGTACAAGCTGTACCGCGAGGTCGTCGAATCGGGAACACTTTATTGGCTCGGCGACGTGCTCAAGCCAGCCCAGCTCAGGGTATGCAAGGCCGACAACGTCAAGGCGCCTCCGGACAACGACCAGTACTGGGAGGACTTCTTCGTGCTGCGGGACGACGTCAAGCTGAAGGAGCAGACCGTCGGGGAGTTCCAGCGGATAACAGACGGGCAGTTCGGAGAGCACCTGAGCGCATACCACCCGGAGTCGTATCCCGGTTTCGACGCCGATTCGTACATGGCCAGCGACTTCTCGAACGCTTCTCTCGTCCAGAGATACGACAAGCCGCAGATACGGGCGATGGACGGACTGGACACCGTCAAGAAGTTCGTCTGCAAGCGGTATGGCGACAACAGCGTGAAGTGGTTCAGGATTTGGTCGAGCGGCTTCCTCGAGCATGGCGGGACGGTCGACGTCGAAAACCCGGCGGGAAAGGACACCGACGAATATGGACACACCAAAGGCGAATTCTTCACCGTCGGATTCGACTGGCAGTACGACAACAACCTCGCTGCGCCCACGTTCGACTACCAGAGCGGTTCGATAGAGGGGTTCCACTTCGCCGACAGCCAGATAACGACGGGCACCGACGATGAGAAGGTGCCGTACGACGACACCGCCGAGCTCGCGCCGTCCCCCAGGTACGTCGTAAGCCTCACCCCGCACAACACCGGAGACGCCGTATACGCGTCTATGGACGACAGGTACGGGGTGTATAACACCAAGGAAGTCCTGTCGATTAAGAACAAGTCGTTCACGTTTGTCGTCAACCGGGACTGTAGGTATTATTCGTACTACGCCTCCGGATTCACGACAAATGTCGCCAAACGCTTCTGAATTGCCCGGTTGTCGCCAAAAAATGGCGGTAAATACTTGGGTATGAACGGTAATTTGGACAAGTTTCTGGAAAATGTCTCTGGTATTGATGTATCTCAGAACGAGATAATGTACACGTATCAGTTCAACCGGAACTTCCTCAAGCTCCTGCGGAACGACATCAAGCTGGACCAGGTCGCACAGCAGGTGCTGGGCAGCTTCAAAATCAAGCAGTGGGTGTCCGGAACCGTCTATGCATACGGAGACCTGGTCTGGTACGACGGTCCGAATGGCGACAGCCTGTACCTGCTTCGGTGTAGCGAGCAGGCCAACGACAAGACCCCGGCCATAGTCATGGTCGACGGAAAGGTCGACAACGACGCACTCAACTAGTCCGGGTGGACCAACCAGAACAGGTACATGACGCTCATAGAGATGGGCCTGGAGAACCTGGTGAAGCGCCAGCTAAACAATCTCCTTGCGTCGCACGTCAGGAGCCACGACCACAAATACGGGCGCCTTACGCCGGATACAATCGACAACAAGCTGCTTCTTGCCGACCTGTCCAACCGGGACGTCTCCCGTGGCCACTACTTGTTTCCATATGAAACCAGGTTCCTGCAGCAGGACGACTTCATAATAGGCGGATACGCCCGGAGGTACGACAACGGGCTGCTCGAATACGACATACTGTTCAGGCTGTCGTACGACGGGAACATCGTGGTCGACGGGGTAGACCAATCCAGGCTGAAGTGCAATTCCGTGGCAATCAAGAACACGACGACGTTCTCCCCCGATAACGCGGACTTCACTGGCAACGAGCGCTACTTCCAGACAGTCGACGACTACGGCATATTCAACGCACAGGCAGACGGAAGCTGCGAACTCGGGCCGTCGACGCAGACTAACAGAAACAACTTCGTCAACACGTACCACGCGGACATCCACCTCATCGACTCGCAGAAGTTCATGTTCAGGGACAACAAGTACATGGTGTTCTGCTCGGACGTGATGTCGCAGGACCGGGACACGGCGGACCAGTCAATCAACCCCGGGGCGAACACGATGGTGTTCGCGAACAAGTCCGCGAAGTCGCTGACGGCGATATACGTCATGTACCCAAAGATGGGCACGGCGGGGGCGTCGTCCAGCGGAATCACGTCGAACTCCTTCCACTGCAAGCTCATAGGGAGGGCGCGGGCATGAACAACGTCGGACAGAAGAACGAAATCTTCAAGACGAAGCGGTATTCCGAGATTCCCTACAGGTACGCGGACACCGTGAACTTCGGATACAGCCAGAACATCAACTCCGGGGTAATCAACAACACGTTCCAGCAGCTGCTGGACAACGACCTGTACGTCGAAAACGCGATACGGGACTACGCCACGTCGCAGGTCGGCCCCAAGGGCGACGACCCCGAGGAGATTAGGAACGCATACGACGGATACAAGGTGCTTTCCGACGACACGACGCAGGTATTCGTTCTCAGGAAGGAGGACGAGCCGTTCGGAAGCAGGATAGAGACGGTCATACAGGGCCACAATGTCAATTTTTCGTTCTGCTTCGGGAACATGGTGTTTGTCGGCGCGGACTCCGGGCTGTTCCAGATGGATTCCAACGGAGACCGGGCGGACTTGCTTGACGTGGACACGACCGGGTATTCGGTCGCGGACAACGTGGTGTTTTTCTCAACCTCCGACGGAATATACGCGCTTGCCGGGAACGGCCTTGTCTCGAGAGCATCGCGTTCTGACATGAAAAAGGTTGACGTGGAGTTTTCACAGGAATGCCGGAGCGTGTTCTACGACGGTTCGGCCAAGGAACTGCTTGCTGGTACCGCGAACGGGGCGTATAAATGCGGATTCGACGTATACCGTGCCGAGGAAAGCCTCTCCACGGCGCATTTTGAGACGATTCCGTTTGAGTCCGGAGCCGTACCCACCGTCAACGCAATGGTCGCGGACGCGGAGTCGGTTTTGGCCGCCACCTCAGACGGTGTGTTCCGGCGGTTCGGAAAGACCGGGGAATTCGTCATGGTAGACGGAGGCGGGTCCGTTGCGGTATTCTCGCTGTGCAGGATAGAGGACGGAAACGTAGTGGCGTGCGGCTTGGACGGCATTTACCGGATATCGCCGGAATCCATGTACAGGATATCCGACATATACCACCCCAAGGCGCTGACCATCGACAACTCGGGCGAACAGCCGGTTTTCGTCGTAGGCTCGGCCGGAACCGTCTATAAGTCGAAGAACTGCAAGAGGTGGGACATCCTCATGCAGGTTCCCGGAGCTACAGCCGTCAACGACATATATGTCAAGAACCGGATGGAGTTCTACGTGTCGACGACGGACGGGCTGTACCGTACTGCGTATTCATACAGGCTCGTGAACGACTTCGAGAGCCGGAACGAGTTTCAGATGCGGGAGTTCGTGCAGGGTCTGTCGGGAGAGCTTGACCTAATATACAACGCGGATTTACAGAGGCACCTCGAGAAATACCACTCGTCCAGTTCGCCGATAACCCGCATCGACGACACGGCGCTGTCGACCAGCCTGGACACCCCTACGCAGGACTGGTGCACGGTGGCTTCGGGTGCGGAATACATCGTCACCAACGGCATGGTCCAGTCGATGGACTTCGGCGACTACACCACCGGGGTGTTCAGGGTGGACCTGAGCAGCTACGTCGGCTCTGCGTCCGACATCGAGGCGGAGTACATCTCCAAGAACTACATGGGCGGGGTGTCAGAGCTGTTCATACACGTCGACACCACAAACAACTACTACCTGAACTTCATGTACGGGACGCCGAACTGCACCAAGACGCAGGCCGAGACGTCCAGGTCCAGGAGAAACCTCGAGAACTCACAGGTGGTCGCCAGGGACGTCCGCCAGCAGGATTCCGTTGTGAGTTCGCACTATTCGACGGTCACGGTCAGGCTGGATTCCCAGGTGTTCGACATACAAAGCGTCCTTGGCGTGGAGATAAACGGGTGTTCGCTTCCTCTCAAGATATACAAGGACGTCTTAAATCCGGCGAACCCCGCCGCGAACAACATGTTCGGCGGCATCATGCTGCCGTCGCTGGCCGGTGGGTACTCCCTCGACGTCGACGGGGAGCACGTGTTCACGTTCTACTGCTTCGGAACAGACGAGCAGTCGATAAAGATAACGTATCTCGGCTCGGCAAGCTCGGGCCTGAACTACGTCACGCTCGCATTCGACGCGAACGGCGGGACTGGAACGATGCCGGAGCAGAAGGTCGTGGTGGGCGGCACTGCCGCGATACGCGGAAACACGTTCGTCCGCACCGGATACTACTTCGCCGGGTGGTCGCTTTCGCCGCTGCCGGTGGACGCGACCCCCACGTTCCTGCCGGACGAGAAGGTGACGTTCTCGTCTGAGACATACGAGCCGAACACGACGGTCGTCGTGTATGCGGTATGGTCCGCCGTGGACCCGGATGCGGACTACAGCGGCGCAAACGAGTTTTTCGTGAACGCGTCCGCCGACTCGTCGGTCACGGTTGTGTACACGGCCGACGGCGATGTGCATTTTGGTGTCGAGGAAACCCAGTGAACAACGGAGACGGAGACCATGACAAACGAACCGACGGACGACGACATCAAGACGGAGCAGATTCGCTTCCAGAAACCCGGGAGGCGGAGGCTGCTGATAACAGACAACATCAGGGACTTCTTGTCCGTGAGGACGGATAGGGCCGAGATAACGGACGTCACGATAGGAGACGGGGTGTCCGCGATTCAGGACGACTGCTTCCGGGGGTTCAGCGGCCTGATGAACGTGAACGGGGGCGCGAACTGCGAGTACATAGGCGAGAACGCGTTCCGCGACTGCACGAAGCTGTCGGCGTGCGACATGGTGGGGAATGCCGGGACGACCATGACGTTCATCGGCCAGCGTGCGTTTGCGAACACTGCGCTGGAGAGGGTCAGGCTGGACCTCCAGGGGATGACGTACGCCGGAGGCGTGCAGAACGAGGCTTTCGCGAGCTGCTACAGCCTCACGAGCGTCGAGATGGTCAGGAGCTCCCTCATTCCGCAGAACGGATTCAAGGACTGCAGCAGCCTGGTCGAGGCGACGTTCCCCAACCAGACTTCGTATGTGTACGACGGGTGCTTCACCAACAACGTGTCGCTGGGCAGCTTCAGGTTTCCGTCCAGGATATGGGGCATCGGCGGCGAGATGTTCCGGGGATGCACCAAGCTTTCGTCGGTGACGGTCGACGACACCGACGACAACCCCTCGATAATGAGGACAGTCGGCCCCAATACGTTCAGCGGCTGCGTGAACCTGACTTCGTTCGCGCTTCCAAGGTCGATAACGAGCCTCAGCCAGATAGACCCTGCATTCCTGTCGGGGAGCAGCATCCGGCAGCTGTACCTGAACGGACTCGACGACAGCGTGTTCAAGGATGCGGAGCAGACGGTGAGGAGCGACATCGCGACCGACAAATACGGGTATGTGACGAAGGCCGCCGACATATACGCCGCGTACACCGACGCAGTCGAGCGCGGGATTCCGATGGTCGTAATCACGAACTACCGCCTCCCCCCGGAGTCGAAGAAGGGGTGCTATTACTGCCAGAGGCTGGACTACTTCCTGAACAGAAGCGACTGGGCGGAGTTCATGAAGAAATACAAGAACGTCTGCTATTTCCTGTACGGGGCGTGGGTCGAGGACAGCGACCTGGTCCTCGAGATGTCGTTCGGGCACAGCGAGGCCGCGGAGAAGAGATACGGCAGGAAGTTCACTAAATTCCCAAGGTGGTTCACCGGGTAGTACGAGCCGTGGGTCAACGCAAAGGGGTCCAGCGGCAACGTGAAGGACGGACTGTACGCCAAGATATGCCTGTACTGGCAGAAGCCGGGGCAGAAGTCCCCGATACTGAAGAACGTGAGCGTAGGCGGCAAATTGCAGTCGGATGTCCAGGACACAAGCAAGAGCGTGTACAATCCGGGGCCGAGGTACTACTTCGAGCCCGTGGTAAAGGACGCGGTGGTGCAGATTTCCGACGTCTCCACCGAGAAGACGTACAAGATGACGAAGTTCGGTTCGCCGCTCTCGTCCATCCAGATTATATCCAAGAGCAACACGTTTTACACCGTAACGGAGGACGATGCTCCCGACGGATACGTGCCGCCGGAGCCTGACCAGTCGACACTGGACGATTTCCAGCCCGGAATTTGGTACGGAAGGCCCGTGCAGCTGAAGGAATACGTCGACGAAAACCACTTGCCGTGCTTCGTCGAGTTCTCGGATGCAGGGTGCACGCCGTGCAAGGAGTTCAGGACGTACGTATACAACAACCCGGAGTTCCAGAAGTGGGTCGCGGAGTCGAAATACTACTACTGCCGAATCGAGACCCAGTCACATGACGAGTACTCCGACGTGACCACGAACGCATACTTCCTGTACAACATATGGGCGAAACGGACGACGATGACGATTCCGATATTCATATACTACTGGAACAAGCCGGACGGAACCGTCGTGTGGAACCTGTCCAGCTACCACGACGAGAAGATGACGTACGAGGAGCTTGAGCAGTCGATTGACGACAATTTCAGGGGCTACCAGCCTTCTCCCACCCGGTGAACTACTACGACGCTGAATCGGCATCTTTCTCGCCATTTTAATGTAAATATCAATCAAGTAACGTGACGTAGCGAGGTTTTAGATGGCAATTCAGATGATTTCGGACTTACCAGTTCTCCAGATAACGGAAGACACCACGGCCGAGCGGCTCAGGGGGTCTTTCATGGAGGTGTCGTACCTTCTCAGTTCGGCGAACGACGGGGACAAGCAGAACAGGTATGTGTCCATGGCCATTCCGCTGGGGACGCTGAAGAACGCGATGGAGAAGGCTGTCCCGTCCGGCGGAAATGTGCTGTTCGAGCTCAAGTGGCTTGACTACACAGCCGACGGGCTGTCCGCACAGGGGTGGGTTAGACTGAACCGGGACGAATGGATTCCCGCAGATGGCTTCCCGGACGCATACAACCACCTTGTAGACGACTACAGCGGCACATCGGACATCTCGTCCGACCAGATTGGGGACGTGACCGTAGAATACCGCCTCGCCCCGGACGGCCACAAGATAATCGGACTGGGGCCGGACACCGAATCGAAGAGGGCGTCCGTATATTCGGATACGGGGCGCTTCTGGTATTACGTGGTCGACCAGACCGGACGCAGGTTCAAGCTGCCGCTGCTGTCCGCCGACCCTCCGGTCGACGCGGAAGCGTACATGAGGTGCAGGTGACATGCTGTACGTAGATGGGAAAAGGCCGTCCGAACTCAGCCGAATCAGCGCATTGGGCGCCGACGACTCTTTCCTCATATCAAGAAACTACAACATAAGCACCGAAACCCAGTTTTCCAAGCAGGTCCCGTTCGGAGTGATGGTTGAGGACATAGAGGATAACATAGAGTCCAACACATACATCTCGTCAATGGGGTACATGCAGACGTACTAGTACTCCAGGAAGAACCACGGCCATGACTACTCCAACATAAAGGTATACGTGCGTCCCCCGGATTTCCTGAAGCAGTTCTCGTCCAGCGGGAAGGTAGTCTCCCTGGTCGACCTCTCCGTCACGAACGGAAGCACCAACGTGGTTGAAGTGTGCTGCCCCGACCAGCATTTTGCGGGATATAGCCACAGGATAGGCGAGTTGAGGTTTGCTGCGCTGAGCTCGATTGAACCGATAGACGTCGATTCAGACGATTTCGACGGATGGGTATATCCCGATGGAAGCGAATATCCGAAAGAGAGGTTCCCCGATGCGTGGGCCGTATTTGGGGACGACCCCTGGTCGACGACGTTCCGGGTACCGTGCCTGTCGACGTTCTTCAAGCCAAATCCGTTCCCGTACGGCGGAAGTTCTTTGAGCGTGGTTCCGGCGCAGACAACCGGCATACCGCCCCATCGACACTCGCTGGACCCCCAGACCGCGGCGCTCAAGGACGTCGAACTGAAGGTCGTCGCACAGATTCCAGGCGTGGGCACCAGCCAAGGCGGAGGCAGCTCCAGGTCGATACACGCACGGGGCCTGCAGCACGGCACCGACCGTCTCAGGGAGGGCCAGTATTCACTCGAGGTGACCAAGGCCAGCGTCGCCGTATACGACGGAGAGCTGCAGTCGAGGCCGGACGGCCGCGAAACCCACCCGAACTACAACCTTGTTCCGGTCAAGATATACATAGGCGGGGGGAAACCGGCATGAGCGAGTTTATTCCATTGAGCGGCTGTCCGATTTCAGAGGAGTTTGCCGTGGGGCAACTCCGCGGTGACGACTCGTTCCTCGTCAGCCAGCCCACCGCGCCGGAGAACCAGTCGGAATTCTACCAGAGCCGCCGCGTGTCGTATGATACGGTCAGAGACGACATATACGGGACCATATTCGGAAACCTCGGCCTCGGCTCGATGGCGACCGAGTCGTCCAGCGACTATGCGCCTTCGACACACGAACACTACGGACGTTATTCGGTCGTAAGCGTCGAGCAGTTCTACCGCAGAAACCCGGATGTCGACGAATCCGACGACGTCGTGGTGGTGCTGGGGCACATAGTCGTCGACGGGACTTCGTACGACATATGCGTACCCAGGGCGGACAGCGGCGCCAACTCCATGCAGATAGGGACACTCAGGTTCGTCGCCAACCCGAAGATGCCCCAGATAGACGAAAGTTCGGACGATTTCGACGGCTGGACGTATCCTGACGGCCGGACGCTGCGGAAGGCGGAGTTTCCGGATGCGTACAGCGTATTCGGCGGCACATATGGGGAGACAGCGGACAGGTTCGGCCTCCCGGTGATTTCGGACTTCATCGAACTGAACGCATTCAGGCAGCCGGACGACTCGATGGAGCGCAGGCCGTACAATCTCGCGGTGGGACAACATGTCCACCAGGCCGCACAGATGAAGATTTCCGGAGACTTTGAGCTGCGGGGGGCGCTCAACAACTACCAGGTGACGGACCCAAACACGTACACGTCATACAACCACGGTTCACCACAGTCCCCGGACACGACGATAAGCTGCGAGGTCACGTTTGGGCTGAGCGCGGCAAGCGTGCTGTCCGGGGAATCGGAGTTTAACCTCTCGAACGACACGGAGAACCACCCGGCGTATGTCAACATCCCGGTACTGATGTATATAGGAGCGAGGCGGCATGGATGAATCGGACATGGAGAAGTACGAGGAGCTCGGACTTGGGGAGAAGCTGCACGGAACCCCCGTGTCGGGGCTGAAGCCCGCCGGTTCACTTTCGCCGCGGGACCTCTTCCTGGTCACCAAGAGGGACGTGCTGTCGTCATCCAGCGGGTTGGCGGCGGTTCTCGACGAGTCGCAGGACGGCGTAGTGCTGCTGGAGGACGGCGGTTTTCTGGCAAACGAGGACGCCGAACGGGTTCTCTGCGCGGAATGCACGTCGAGGGTGGTCGAATACCGAGACCTGTGCTCGCAGGTGGTGGTCTAGGTGGAAAACGACGTACACAACGGAGTCGGGAGCATGGCGTTCGAGGACAAGCACGACTACGCGAAGGTGGACCACGACCACGACGACATATACTCCAGGCTCGAGCCGGGGGAACGGCGCGAATTTCCGGTTTCGGCGTCGTATAGGCTGATGACGGTACATCTCAGCAACTTCCTCGAGGACGGAACCGTGGTCAACGACACGTTTGACATAGTCGCGCCCAGCTCTACTGCCGTTTCAGACGAACCCGTGGGCACACTCAGGTTCGTCGGCATCCCGAAGCTGAACCGGGACAACGTGGTGAGGTATGGAGACAAGTACAACATAGACATATCCGCGGACGACTTCGACGGGTGGGTGTATCCCAACGGCACGACGTTCGAGGCCTCGGAAGATGAATTTCCCGATGCATGCCGGACATACGGCAACGGTTCCGGTTTCACGGTTCCCGACCTGAGTTCGTTCGTAAAGCTCAATCCCGGCGTGGTTAACCAAGACTCGGCAGGGTTCCATGGGTTCAGCAACGGTGTCCCGGAGCATTCGCATGAAATACGGGATATCTCCCTGGCGGTGTCGCCGACAAAACCAGTCATGTCGGTTGGTCTTGGAAGCAACGCCGGAAACTCGTGTGTATGTGGATGGGGCAACCAGAACAAGCCAGTCGCCGATATATAGTTCACCGCCACCGGAACACTCCGGGACACATAGCTTTCCGGCGTCAACTCCACTCCAAGCGACTCCAGTCTGGACGTGGAGCAGAAGCCCAACCACATGCTAATGCCGGTAATGGTCTACATAGGGAGGAGAAACCGTGGCTGACGGAATGCCCATAAGCAAACTCACGGGGTTGCATGGAATTTCGGATGACGCCGAGTTCCTGGTGTCCCAGTACAGCGTGTCGTCGGATTCGCTGTACTACCAGGTGCAGACGCGCTACGATAATGTAGAACAAGACTTGTCGACCGACGTTGACCTAGATGGAATTCGCCTTTCTGCCGGGTTGAACCGCGAAAACATAGCCGCGGTATCGGGGAGTTTCGAGGTTCTTTCGAATTCCATCGGCGATTTTGCGGAAAAGTTCGCGGAAAACGAGTCGACTACGAGAAAACTGCCGCATTTCATCGACGAGACCGAACAATACGAAACCCAGGTGTCGGATGTTTTGTTCAAGGACGTCTGCGTCTGGCCCGTAAAGGACGGAAACGGCGTGTTTGAGCTGGATTTGTTTGCAAAAAACCAAATCGAGACCGGCGACTCGCTCGTCAAGGCGAAGATTCCCGCGTTCAGGCCCGGATTTTCGAGGCACCTTTACATAATACTCCGGAACTTACGGCAGACAACGCTTGTGTTTACGTCGGACGAGCGCCAGGAGTTCCTCTACGGCACGACCGTCGGAGAGGCGGTTCCGCCCGGAACGCACGTACTCGACGTCAAGGAAGTCGGAAACGGACGATTCTATGTTGTGGAAGCGGACGTCGCACACAAAGTCGAGGACGACGGGCTTGTCCCGCAGCAATGATAAATAATAGCGGAAAGAACACCCATATGAGCCATTTCATAACAGACGAAAGCATATCGCAGCTTCCCGCGGCCGGGAAGCTGGGGGACAACGACCTCTTCATAGTGTCAATCAGCGCCGACGGCAGATACAGGTCCAGGAGCGTGTCGTACGGAACCGTGAAGAACTGCATTTCTGGAGACTTCGAACTTGGCGGAGCCAAGTCCGAAATCGACTCGAGCCGACGTGACATCGACGGCCTGTCTCTTTCGCTGCGCGAAGTGAACGACTCCGTGGACGACCTGTCAACGAGGTTTTTGTCGAACGACGCGTGGACGAGGGCCATTCCGGACCTGTCGGCGGTGCTGACGGGGCTTTCCTCGGACAGTGTTCTGTTTCAGCGCATAGACAGGCTGGTCGACCTGTCCACCGGTTCGGAGGGGCTGATTTTCAGGCCCGAGGACTCCGCCGTGAACTTCTGCCACGTCGGGTCGGAGCCGCAGTATACACAGGCGATATTTCAGCCGCCAAGAAGCCTCTCGTCGCTTAATCCGGAGCTCAGCTGCCGGAGCAGGCACTTCATGCTCGACGTGTCGGCCACAAACGAATGCCTGGTCAGGTTCACGAACAACTGCACATACGTGTCCGAGGACGACATATCGCGTTCACTGGACGCGAACTCCAGGACATTGTTCATATTCAAGGAGATATCCCCCGACGTCATGTACGTCCAGAGGCAGCCGGTCCGCCACGTATAGTCGGGGACGGGGGAAGACCGCTTCATAGCGGCGGTGTACTACAACCGGACCAGGACCGGAGACCTGTGGACGACTGGAATCGGCGTGTTCGAGACCCTGAGCGGGACATATGTGTCGTCCGACGTCGGAATGGCGTCCATCGCCTCTTCGATTTCGGGAAACTTGAACCCAGGCGAGTACTTTCAGTACATAGTCGACCTCGACCGCCCGGGGTCCGAGATGACGATAGACGAATACCTTGGGATGTTCCTGACGTCGGACGTGGTCCTCAGCGCCCACTACGGCTCAAACCCCGTGTACTCCGTGTATTTCTACGGCACTGTCGCGGACCTGCAGACAAACAACCTGCAGCAGGTGCTCCGGGTGTTTCCCGTGCAGCCGGGCGACAACATATACACAGCCCAGCAGGATGCGGACAGCTTTGTCCAGCAGAGCCCCGGGAAATACATACTTTCCGACCACGAACTGCTTGGATGGGCGTACAACGCCCCGGATGGACCCCTGTGTCACCTCGACATGAAGTCGGATTGGACGCTGTCTGCTGTCGACCCCGTCCGCGGAGACTACGGGTTCTACGCGATAACCGACAGAAGGGACGACGAGCTGTCGATACTAGTCGACCTGTCGGGCAAAGTCGACATGATTGAACAGGCTCCGGTCATCGGAAACGACGTCTACGGGACATACGTCGCACTCGATTTCTCAGACGACCCCGACGCCGACCCCGAGCTGTCCAGTCACATAGTGTGTCTGAGGCTGGCTGAAGGCGAGGACGTCACTCCTGGCGGCGCAGACGCCGCGAACGACATAGACGAAATAGGCGAATTCACAGCGGTGAAGCTGGACACCCTAGTCCACTATTAACGCGGAATTTCTGTAAATAATCGAGAAAAGGTATCTTATCATGTCAGATAACACATCACTTAGTATCAGGGTACGGCGAGTCGACGATTTGCAGGACATAGGACTGCAGCCGAATGCAGGCGACAACAACGGAATAGCGCTCGGCGGAGAGGACGTATTCCTGGTGTCCCACCGCGGAAATGACAACGGACAGGGTGGGTACGTGACTTTTTCCAGAAAGGTCGCCCTCGACACGATACGGGACTACATTGCAAGCTATTCGCTGCAGATGCTTTCCGGCGTATCGCTGAGCGACCTAGCCGACGGAGACAGCGTTATGAATGAAATATCGGAAAAAATAAACCAGATTCCAGTCCAGAATTCCTACACGAGCAACTGCTACGTGAGGCAGTCGCAGTACGGGATATCGTTTACCGACAACTGGCTGCAGCAAAGCGGAACGCACACGTTCATGCAGGACACCAACGCGCAAATCCACATAACGCTGAACGCCAGTGGCTCGGGCACGTTCAGGACCGGCGCCACCGACCTGATATGCCTCCAGGTGTTCACGAACAACGACTGGCAGACGATATGCTCCGAGCCGATAACCAAGACCATCGTCGAGGTGGATTTCCACGGGTTCTTCTACGCCGGGACTCAGATACGGGCGAAGGCGGTCAACCTCAACCCCAATACGACGAACCTTTCCGTCAACACGTTCTTCGCCGGGCCGTCCGAAATGGACGTGCTTGAGATATCCAACGACAAGCCGTTCCCGACCGATTCGTTCAGCTGGAGGGCGTCCATTCCCCAGAATCCGCCCACGGCGTCCATTTCCGAGCCGAATTCGACCACCATATCGGCCAACGGGTTCATCTCGTTCAGCGGCGACTTCCTCAACTCCAACACCGAGGCGGCGTCCAAGTTCAGCACCACCCAGAAATGGACGACGCCATACGTATACGGCGTCCAGCAGCTGGCCGACGGCGGCGCGGTAAACCTCGCCAACACATACAATCCGGTGCCGTACGCCCAGACCACGTCAAAGGGGATGGTCTCCGACACGTTCCAGTCCAGGATGTACTATGTGCAGACCGACGACGGGAGAATCAGCGTCCGCCTGAGCACCGACATAAAGATGATTGACAAGCCCGGCGTCACCAACATAGCCGGTTACAAGAACGCGGCGCTAATCCAGTACGTCGACTCGGACGAGGTGTCCAACGTCGTGGACGAGTTCGTCAGCGACCCGACGATATCTGGGTTCAACCAGGTCTCGGGGCTGTCCGGGGAGTTTACCGATGGTAGTTTCCATAAGTTCACCTACGGTAAGTACCTCGGCCGTCCTGCCGGAATAAACGTAGCTTCGTTCAACACGGCGACCAGCGAGTTCGGAACGCCGAGGAAGTCCCTTGCGTTCATCGGAATAGGCTCCGAGGGCCCCAACTTCATGCGTCAGAGGAAAAACGGAGGCGACTGGGTGTATTCCATGGGCAATCCCGACGGAACGGCATGTGTCCCGTCAAATACACTTGTTAAGAACACCGAGTTTGCGGTTTCGGACCTCACGGCTACACCATATATCGACGACCCGGAGTCAGACGAGCTCTGTGGAAGCGTCGGGTTCGAGTACGAAGTGCTCGACAAGAACCTGGCCGGGATTAGGTGCTTCCCCGTGGACCTGCTGTCGCTCAACAAGTCCCTGACCGGCTCGACCGCAGTCAACGGCAAGACCGAATGGAGCCCGAAGTGCGTCAACTACCACGACATAGGCGCACCCCTGCTCCAGGTCGACTTCGCACCGTCATCCACCGCGACGATTGACGATTCCGCGTTTGCGTTCTGCACGAGCCTGAGGAAAGTCGATGTTCCCGAGAGCATGTCCATGAACGGAAACACCACTTTCTACATGGGTCTCAGCTCAAACCTCAACGCACAGCTTCTGAAACATTAGAATCAGACATTCTCGATTTCAAGCATAAACGTCGTGCCACAGCTCAGCGCAGTCAATTTCTGCTACGACAAATACGACGAGAACAGAGTTGGCGATAAAGATTCCGTGGGGTACCCGAATGCATATGTCAGAATTGCGGACCAGAAGACCCTCAACAACACGTTCAACGGGTGTGCGAACCTGATTTCGCTCGACCTTGCGCCGACCGACGCCGAGAGCCTTGTCGGGACCTTCGTTAACTGCACTGGACTTAAATACGTGAAGTTGCCGCTCTCGCTCAAGTCCATCGACAAGCAGGCGTTCACCGGCTGCAAGAGCATGACCGGCATCATATTCGACTCCGGCATATCCGAAGTCAACGTTAACTCGCTGGACGGCCTTGCCACGGAACTGACTGCCGAGAATACACTTACCAACAACGACTACAAATATCGGTTAACCAACGATTACACGATTGGAATAAGGCTGTCCGGTAGTACATATACTGATAAAACTGACATTGCATCCGAGATATCCGCCGCGGTCAACGCGTTGATGAACACGAAGCCGTTCAAGTACAGTTCGTCGACGAAGACCTCCCGTAGAATCGGGTTGTACTTGAACGATGGAAGTCAGCTGAATCTCAACAATAAGTGGCAGGTGTACAATCCGCTGCATAACCTTACCGGCACATACCTGACCTCGGACATTGCGTTCAAGACGGAAAGAATAGTGGGTGAAAACGAAGGACCCCAGTGCTAATAAACCATCATGAAACTCAGGACAATATCACAGCTCAACGAACTGACCTCCGATTCGTCGCTGCCCGACGGCAGCCTGATGGAAGTCGCCGTCCCGGCCATAGGCACGCAGCCCCAGAAGTACTGCAGTATGTCCATAAGCACCGGGACCCTGAGGACGAGGATGCTCTCGTCGTTCGAGGACGACCTGGCCGACAAGTACGGTCTCGTCGACAGCCAGGGGCCCGTGGACGTCAGCGAGATTCAGAGGCGGCTGGACGGGGTTCTTTTGTCCAACGACTACAGGATTGACGGACGGAAGGTGTTCGGCGACCAGGCAAGGTACGCAAGTTCGCGTCCAGTCGACCAGATGGACGTGAACGCGCTGATTTCCCGCTCACAGGCGGTCGAAATCTCCAGGGACTACGGCAACTTCCTGTCCCCGAAGACGACGTACGTGGACTCAGACCCCGACAACACGACACCCAACACGGCGTTTGACCCGGAGCACTTCATGAAGTGGCAATTCGACCAGGACGGCCGCGACTCCGACGAGTTTATGTTGGACCCGTACAGCAACCAGAGGGCGAACCCGGTGTTCGCGAAGTACTCGGGCAACCTCGTCGTATACGGCTGGCTCGCCGACAACGGCAACGTCGCCGCGCAGGAGGCATGGGTTGGCCTCTTCGGGAAGGTCGGCATAGGAAGCCAGGACTCGGAGGTCAAGCGCTGGGTGGCGCTCCAGATACAGCCGTGGATTATAGGCGCCAAGAGCCAGGCGATACAGTACGTCGGGTTCAACGTCCCTGTCAGGCAGAACATGCAGCTGAAGATAATGACGGGATTCCCGGTCAACACCCAGAACTCAGGATTCCAGGACCCCGGGTACAACACGCTGACGTTTTTGAGCAACCAGCCGTGCACGTTCGTCGGCTACATACTGAGAAACGACTGACGGAGAAACTGAATGGACTACTACACGGTTATATCATCCGACCTTTACCAGCTGTCGTGCATCGCGGTGTCGCAGCTTGCGCCGTACGGAGGGGACGAAGTCAAGGGAGACGACAGGTTCCTCGTGTCGGAGAAGCTGTCCGGGGACCAGACCAAGACCGGGTACATGTCCAAGTTCGTCACGTTCGACGGACTGAAGGAGGCGCTGGTCGACGCGCTCGGCTACGTCCGGGTCTCGTCCGACGTGGCGAACCTCTCCAACGTGTACATGAAGAAGGAGGACTTCGGGTACAAGACGATTTCGGTCGACACGGCGGTGGTGCCGACTCCGTACATCATCAGCTCGATGCACTTCAACGAGGGGAAGCCCGTCAGCGCGGACGGATACTGGCTTGTGTCCGCGCTTGAGGACACCGTAATCTGCGTATATTACAGGTCGCTGTCGACGCATGAACTGACGGCGGATGCGGTTGCGGCTGGTTCGCTTGCCGTGTCCAGGCTGAGTGCAGTCGAGATAAGCAACGGGTTCATGGACTACATATCAGCCATCGTCCCCCAGGAGGCTACGTCCGCGAACAAGCTTGCGGACAGGGGGTATGTGTCCGCGATGGTCGTCTCGAACGCCTCGACGTTCAGGGGAAGCATGCCCCCGTCTACATCATGGCAGGACCTGGGCGGCACGGGAATATACCTTTCGGACGAAACTGGCAGCACGGTCCCAGACGAACACGACTACATGACGTTGTCGTCCAGTACATACAACGACTCCCATCCAGATGCGCGGATTGAGGCCGGAACCTGGCGGTTCCAGTATTGCGGAGTCTGGTCGGACAACCACCAGGACGGATGGAAGCCCGAGTACAGGATAGAGACGACGCCGTTTACGGAGGCGCAGAAAAACGCAATAGACTCGGGCGTCACCGAGAGGAACTTCGTCCGCGTCAACGGCTCGTCGCCTGTCCAGGTAGGCGGTCCGAACACACCGGTATACGTCGTCGTCGACGGAGACAACCACTCATACGTGGCCGCATGCAACGAGCTAATCCCGCTTTCTGGCCTAGGGGAAATCCAGGACAACATGATTGCGGAAGCGGTCAAATAGGTCTCGTCCAACCTGCCGTTGGCGTCAGTCGACGCGGTGGGTGGTTTTAGGATTGCCGGAGACGGCGAACTCACCGGCGGACTGCCGGTCAAGATAACCGGGAACGGGGCGGCATACGTCGACTCCGCGGCACAGGATTACACCGGCGCCGTAGGGATATCGGTGGACAACACCACCAGGACAATCGCGATAGACCCGGCCAACGTCGAGACCTGGACCCTCACGCTCAGGGACGTCGACGGGACCACCAGTACGGTGACAAAGAAGATAGTCGTCGTACCGTCATGACCCACATGGAGGCCGCGCAGTGGACTTGACGAACATAGACAGGCTTTCCGTCAACGGCAAACGGGTCGTCTGCATAAGCAGCGACCATTACCCCGGGCAGTACATATGGAACGAGACGTACAAAGTCAACTTCATCGACGCCGCCGAGTTCGGTTCCGGCGAGATTTCGTCCGTCACGCTGACATACGGAATCGACGACGGGTTTCCCGGACTGGACTACCATTCGCCGCACCCGAACTATGTTTTCGACGGATGGGAGCCGGACATACCAGTGGGCGAGCGCATTTCAGACGACGTCACGCTTGTCGCCGTGTACACATCTGACGGCGGAAGGACAATAGTGACGTTTGTCGGAGACCAGGCGCCCAGGGGGTATTCCCCCAATGCGTCCGGCGGGATGACGAAGGAGGTGCTGATAGCGGGCGGCATCAGGCCGAATGGGGACATTCCAACGATTACCACATGGAACAATTTGAGTGTCCAGATACTGAGCGTCCAGTTTGGCGATGACGTGTCGTCAATAGGGAACAATATATTGTACCAATGTCCGACATTGTCGTCGATAGCGTTTCAGAACGGAGTGTCTTCAATCGGCAACTATGCGTTTGGGAAATGCGTAAACCTGGGGGGTAAAGTCGTTTTCCCAGAAAGTCTCTTGGAGATAGGACAGAATGCATTTTATGGGTGCAGTAGTTTGACGGGAGTTTTCATACCGTCGTCTTTAAGTTCGTTTAAGCAATATTCATTTTTCAACTGCAGTTCATTGGTCAAAACCGAAGTAAACGACGTGGGCAGCTGGTTCAACAAGTCATTTGGCAATAGAGAAGCCAACCCGGTCTACTACTCCCAGAACCTATATCTGGGCGACGAGCCAGTCACGGAGATTTCCATTCCCGACAACATCAACACAGTTGGAAAATATCTTCTGTACAACTGCAAGACGATTTCAAGCGTATATGTTCCGGAGTCGGTGGCCGGGTTCGACACACTCGCATTTAATGAGTGTACCGGGCTCAAGCGGGTGGACATAGCCGACGGCGTCGACTGGGGTATGCTTGCATTCATCAACAAGTACAGCAACCCGCTGTACTACGCAAGGTACCTCTACAGGAACGGCGAGCCGGTTACGTATGCCTCTACGGACAACAGGTTTGCGTTTTAGAACTGCACGACTCTCACTGGCGGGGTTATTTGCTCATCATTGACGTCGGTTCTCGGCGAGCCGCCGTTCTTGAGCTGCGACAACATCCGGGAGATATCCCTGTGCTCAAACAGCAATTTTAAGATATATTGTGGGCTGGTGGTCGGAAGCAATTCGAATGTGTCCGACTATAAGACTGTTGTCCAAGGCATAAACGGAGACGTCGTATTGACGTCGAACACAAGCGACATTAGCTCAATAGGCAAGAACTCCTTCAGTGGACTGGAAAACCTAAGCAGTGTCACATTTACCGGCAACAATTCATATATAAAGAACATCGACAGAACGGCATTCTTCGGCT
>Ga0310786_10004446_pt1 | contig 19532 bp, 17 predicted proteins | sample AusTroGonzalo_MG_FD_203881 | JGI IMG/M metagenome (GOLD analysis project Ga0310786, IMG submission 203881) | Bovine rumen microbial communities from tropical cattle in Woodstock, Queensland, Australia - Gonzalo_03 (v2) (version 2) | ecosystem: Host-associated > Mammals > Digestive system >... | reverse complement strand
TATCGCAATGTGTTCCTCATTTGCGGTGGAGCGACAGTGCTTTTTGGCGGCATTTTCACTCTGGCGCATTTGCCCTACGGCTTTCATTTGGTGATGCAATTAGTGGCGGTTTTTGCCCTTGTCATTGCCTGTATTGTGCTCGGCAAAAGATACGACGCGGGGCTGCAAGGTGAGGAAGGCAAGAAGGAGAGAACGAAAAACTGGATAGCCATCATCGTTACCATCGTGGCATTTGCCGTAATATTGTTTTTCTTCTTCAAAGGCAGCAAACCTGCAACGATAGAAGTGTCAGACGATTACATCACAGCCAAGGGAGGCGGATATAGCGCCTCGATTACCATAAACGACATTACTGTGACCACCGTTTTGACCGATTGGCCCGACATTGCCATCCGCACCAATGGTATATCCACTGAAAATGTTGGTATCGGGCATTTCCGCCTGAAGAACGGCGAGAGCTGCATGATATTCGCTTGCTCTACAGGGGGTCCTTTGCTCGAAGTGCGAACCGCAGACGATAAACTGTATTACCTCAACTGTGCCACCGAAGAGGAAACTCTTGAAATGATCGCGAAAGTGAAATCAAAGGGGAGGTAACTCATGGCTAAAGAAAAAGACAATAGTACCAACACAAAGACCTTCCTGCTCCGCGTCGATGCCGAGACGATGGAAGCGGTGGAGAAATGGGCTGCCGATGAGTTCCGCTCCGTCAACGGACAGCTGCAGTGGATTATCGCGGAGGCTTTGAAAAAGAGTGGGAGGAAGAAAAAATAACCGACAAAACGAATACTACTATGGACCAAGAGACTTTGATCATCATTCTCGTTGTATTCCTTTACATACTGCAAGCCGTAGCAGGTGGTTTAATCGCCCGCAGGCGGGGCAAGTCGTTCTGGTTTTGGTTTGCCGTGTGTTTCCTCATCATACCTCCCTTTGGGTGGATTCGTATGTTCATGGGCACTCGGGACGACTTGATGCCGTAATTCGTAAAAACTGAAATTCGCATAATTCGGAAAATTCGCCGTTATGAAAACGAAACTCAACATTGTAACTTTGTTATTGTTATTTGCCGTTCCATCGTTTGCCCAAATCGAGGGCTACTGGAAAGGCAAAATCGACCTTGGCATGCAGAAATTGGAAATGGCTTTCGACATTTCCTCAACGGAAAATGGCTATTCCGCTACTTTGGACGTTCCTGCCCAGGGGGCGCACAACATACCCGTCGATGAGACCATCTTTCAGGACAACCGCTTGCAGATGACGATGCCCGCGATGGGTGCCAGCTATTCTGGCGAGTTGAAAGAGGGCATTATCGAAGGTGAGTTTTCGCAACGCGGCATGACGTTTCCTTTGAAGTTGGAAAGAGGGGAGAAGGAAAGCCAACAAGCCCGTTCGCAAGACCCGCAACCGCCTTTCAACTACCGCATTGAAGAAGTGCAGTTTACCAACGCCAGAGAGGGCAACACCTTGACAGGCACACTGACGACTCCCGAGGGCGACGGTCCGTTTCCGGCTTTGGTGCTCGTCTCGGGCAGCGGTCAGCAGAACCGCGACGAGGAACTGATGAACCACCGTCCGTTCTGGGTTATTGCGGATTACCTGACGCGTCATGGCATCGCCGTGTTGCGCTACGACGACCGTGGCGTGGGCGGCTCAACGGGAGAGGTGAAAAACGCTACTTCATTGGATTTCTCCTACGATGCCGAAGCCGCTTTCGATTACCTTTGTAACCGCAAGGAAATCAACGCGTCACAAATCGGCATTTTGGGCCACAGCGAGGGCGGTATCATTAATTTTATGGTGTCGGCGCGTCGACCCGAGGTGGCATTTTTGGTTTCATTGGCGGGACCTGCCGTCAGCGGGATAGAGGTGCTCAAAGAACAGCAGAAGGCCATCTTGAGGGCTTCGGGCATGACGGAAGAGGCCATCCAATTCAGCAGTAACGCCAATGCGCAGATGTTCGACATCATTGCTGCCTCAAACGATAGGGAAGAGGCCGACACATTGCTGCGCCAGCTGGTGAAAGGCTGGGGCTATAGCGACGAACTGACTGAACAGACCGTCGGTGAACTTGCATCGCCTTGGATGTACTATTTCCTGAAATACGATCCTACTGAGGCCATCCTGAAGACGAATTGCCCAGCTTTATTGCTGAACGGCTCAAAGGATTTGCAGGTGGTAGCATTACAGAATCTGCCCGCTTACGAGAAAATCGTCGCCAACTATGGCAAGACCAACCTAACCCTGCACGAGTTGCCCGACTTGAATCATCTTTTCCAGCATTGCGAGACAGGTTCGCCTAATGAATACTTCACTATTGACGAGACCATTTCGTCTGAGGTTTTGGAGATGATTGTGGTGTTTGTCAAAGGAATTGAAAAATAATTCGTTAGGATAGATTTTGTAAGAAAAATTTTCCTATTTTTGCAGCCCGATTTGAGCCGCACTCCAGAGTGATTGCAAAATCAGCGGTTCTTATTGGTAATCAAAAGTTTAACCTCCTCGGTTGCGGCTATCTGGAACGCAAACGGGTACAATAAAACAACAATTTCCGCAATGGAAGAAAAAGAAAACATCATCAACGAGGCTCCCGTCGAGGAAGTTCCTGTCGTTGAAACCCCTGTCGAGACCGCTGAAAAGCCGGTTGAGAGAAAGCCCAAAGCTCCCAGACAAAAACCCGTTCCCGCTGAAGATTTCGACTGGAATTCTTCGCACAAGAAGTTCGACAACTACTCCGCCGACGAGCGTCAGAAGCTCGAAGAGAAGTATGTTGGTACGATGAGCCAAGTGGTTGACCACGAGGTCATCGAAGGCACCGTGGTGGCCATCACTCCTCGTGAGGTGGTCGTCAACATCGGCTTCAAGTCGGACGGCGTCATCCCCGTCACTGAGTTCCGCACCAACCCCAACCTGAAGGTGGGCGACAAGGTGGAAGTCTATGTCGAGAACCAAGAAGGCCCCAACGGTCAGCTCATCCTTTCGCACAAGAAGGCTCTGCTGCTCAAGTCGTGGGATCGCGTCAACGAAGCCTACGAGAAGGGCGAAATCATCAACGGTTACGTCAAGAGCCGCACCAAGGGTGGCCTCATCGTCGAAGTGTTCGGCATCGAAGCCTTCCTGCCTGGCTCGCAGATCGACGTCAAGCCCATCCGCGACTACGACGTGTTTGTTGACAGCGTGATGGAGTTCAAGGTCGTGAAGATCAACCAAGAATTCAAGAATGTGGTCGTGTCGCACAAGGCCCTCATCGAAGACGAACTCGAAGCCCAGAAGGCCGAGATCATCAGCAAGCTCGAGAAGGGTCAGGTCCTCGAAGGCGTGGTCAAGAACATCACCAGCTATGGCGTGTTCATCGACCTCGGCGGCGTCGACGGTCTCATCCATATCACCGACCTCAGCTGGGGCCGCATCAGCCATCCCGAAGAGGTGGTCACCTTGGACGAGAAGATCAAGGTCGTCATCCTCGACTTCGATGACAACAAGAAGCGTATCGCCCTTGGCCTCAAGCAACTCACTCCTCATCCGTGGGATGCCCTCGATGCCAACCTTAAGGTGGGCGACACCGTCAAGGGTAAGGTCGTCGTCGTGGCCGACTACGGCGCGTTCGTCGAGATTGCTCCTGGCGTTGAAGGCCTCATCCACGTCTCTGAGATGTCGTGGTCGCAGCACCTCCGCAGCGCTCAGGACTTCCTGAAGGTGGGCGACGAGGTGGAAGCCAAGGTTTTGACCCTCGACCGCGAAGAGCGCAAGATGAGCCTCGGCATGAAGCAGCTGATGCCCGACCCGTGGGCCAGCATCGCCGAGCGTTATCCTGTCGGCTCGAAGCACACTGCCACCGTCCGCAACTTCACCAACTTCGGCATCTTCGTCGAGCTTGAGGAAGGCGTTGACGGCCTCATCCACATCAGCGACCTCAGCTGGAGCAAGAAGATCAAGCACCCGGCCGAGTTCACGAAGGTGGGCGAGACCATCGAAGTCGTTGTCCTCGATGTCGACCAAGAGAACCGTCGTCTCAGCCTCGGCCACAAGCAACTCGAGGAGAATCCTTGGGATGTGTTCGAGACCGTGTTCACCGTCGGCTCCATGCAGCAAGGCACAGTCATCAGCGCCACCGACAAGGGTGCTGTGGTTTCGCTGCCCTATGGCGTTGAAGGCTTCTGCCCCAGCCGCTACATGAAGAAGGAAGACGGCACACCTGCTAAGGTGGACGATGTCCTCGACTTCAAGGTCCTTGAGTTCAACAAGGAAAACAAGAAGATCATCCTTGCCCTGCCTAAAGTGGAAGTGGAGAAGGAAGCTCCTGCCAAGTCAGTTGAAGAGAGCGAAGCCGATAAGGCTGCCAAGCAAACCAAGCGCACTGTGAAGCAAATCAATGACAACATTGAGCACAGCACCTTGGGTGACCTTGAGGTTCTCGCTGGCCTGAAGGAAAACCTTGAGAAGCAGGAAAAGGCTGCCAAGGACGAACCTAAAGCAGAGTAATGTTTTCTCATAATTGTTTTTGGGACCGCCTTCCTTTGTGGAGGGCGGTCTTTTTCAAAATTTAACTAAAAAGTTATGGCACAGAAACTTAACAGAATACATTTCGCCTTGCGCGACAATGAAACTTTTATTCCGCTCATCGCATTGTTGAAAGCCACCAATGTAGTGGACACTGGTAGTGAAGCCCAAGAAGTTGTCACAGCAGGCATGGTGCTCCGCAACGGCGAAGTGGAACTTCGCAAACGAGCCAAGATTACCGCTGGGGAGGTGATTATTTTTGAGAATTATGAAATCCTTGTTGAAGGGTGGGATTAAAAACGAAAAAATCGCAACCAAACGGCTGCGATTTTTTCATTCTGCGCTTTCTACGTGAACCAAATTATTCAGCAGAGAACTTGCAAACCAAATTCCTGTCGCCGTATGCATCATCGATGCGGGTAACATGCGGGAAGTACTTGTCCTGCACATCGCTCTTCATCGGGAAGCCAGCCTCTTCACGGGTGAACGGGAAGTTCCACTCGTTGGCCATCAGCATCTCGGCGGTGTAAGGCGCATGCGAGATGATGTTGTTGCCCTTCTCGGCCTTACCGTCCTCGATGTCCTTGATTTCCTTGCGGATTTGGATCATGGCTTCAACGAAGCGGTCAAGCTCGGCGATAGGCTCGCTCTCAGTGGGTTCCACCATCAAGGTCTCGTGTACGGGGAAGGCCACCGTAGGAGCGTGGAAGCCGAAATCCATCAGGCGCTTGGCGATGTCAATGGCGGCCACACCAACAGTCTTATTAATGCCGTTGATGTCGAGAATCATCTCGTGAGCCACATGACCGTGGTTGCCGGTATACAGGATCGGGTAGTAGTCCTTCAGTCTTTCCTTCAGGTAGTTGGCGTTCATGATGGCACCCAAGGTAGCTTTCTTCAGACCTTCACCGCCCAGCATCTTGATGTAGCAGTAGGTGATGGTGAGAATCTGAGCGCTACCAAACGGAGCGGCTGAAACGGCGCCTTCCTGCTTGTCGCCACCGCAGTGGAACAGGATGTGTGAAGGCAGGTAGGGCTTCAGATGCTCGGCCACACCGATGGGGCCTACGCCAGGACCGCCACCGCCGTGCGGGATGGCGAAGGTCTTGTGCAGGTTGAGGTGGCAGACGTCAGCACCGATATAGCCGGGGCTAGTCAAACCGACCTGGGCGTTCATGTTGGCACCATCCATGTAAACTTGGCCACCGTTGTCGTGGACGATCTTCACGAGGGTGCGGATGCCGTCCTCATAGATGCCGTGGGTGGAAGGATAGGTGACCATGAAGGCGGCCAGGTTGTCTTTGTATTGTTCGGCTTTGGCCTTGGCGTCTTCGAGGTTGATGTTGCCGTGCTCGTCGCAGGCGACAACCACCACTTGCATGCCGGCCATGGCGGCAGAGGCGGGGTTGGTGCCGTGGGCCGAAGCAGGAATCAGGCAGATGTTACGGTGACCCTGACCGTTGGCTTCTTGGTAACGACGGATGGTGAGCAGACCAGCATATTCGCCGCTGGCACCTGAATTAGGCATGAAGCTTATGCCCTTGAAGCCTGTGATTTCGCAGAGGTCTTTCTCCATCTCGTTGATGAGTTCGAGGTAGCCTTCTACTTGGTCGGCGGGGACAAAGGGGTGGATGTTGCCAAACTCAGGCCAGCTGAGGGCGTACATCGAAGTGGCGGGGTTCAGTTTCATCGTGCATGAACCTAGCGGGATCATGCAGCGATTGAGGCTGAGGTCGCGGTTTTCAAGCTTTTTCATGTAACGCATCATGTCGGTCTCGCTGCGGTACTTGAAGAACATCGGAGCCTGCATGAACTTGGAGGTGCGTTGCATCTCAGTCGGGATGCCGCTGAACTTCTGGCAGTTCGGGTCGCAGACCAGCTCTTCGTGCTGTTTGCCGAGGGCTTCGGCAACAACTTGGCCGATCTCGTTGATGTCTTCGCGGGCTGTGGTTTCGTCGAGGCTGATGCCGAAGTGCTGTTTGTCGATGATACGGAAGTTCATGCCGTTTTTCTCGGCGGCTTCCTTCACCTTGCAAGTGCAGGCGCCTTCAGGCAGTTCGAACAACAGCGTGTCGAAGAAGTACTTGTTGAGTTGCTTCACGCCGAGCTTGGCCAGTTCTGAGGTCAGCTTGCCGGCGAGGCAATTGATATGGTGAGCGATTTCAATCAAGCCCTCCGGGCCATGATAGAGGGCGTAGAAGCCCGACATGATGGCTAACAGAGCCTGTGCCGTGCAGATGTTGGACGTGGCCTTTTCGCGCTTGATGTGTTGCTCACGGGTCTGGAGCGCCAGACGGAAAGCAGGATTGCCGAGGGCGTCGACGCTGATGCCAATGATACGGCCAGGCATCTCGCGTTTGTAGGCCTCGGTGGTGGCGAAGTAACCGGCATGAGGACCGCCAAATCCCATCGGCAGACCGAAACGTTGGTTGGAACCGAGCACCACGTCAGCACCCCATTCGCCGGGAGGCGTGATGAGGGTGAGGCTGAGCAGGTCGGCGGCGACTGCCACTTGCATGCCCTTCTCTTTCCATGCGGCGACCTTGGCGCGGTTGTCGACAATCTCACCAAACTGGTTGGGGCACTGGATGAGTACACCAAAGTATGCTTCACTGCAATCGAACTTATTGATGTCGTCCACAACGACCTCGATACCCTGGAAATGGGCGCGGGTCTTGATGACTTCGATGCTCTGCGGGAACACGTCGTTGGCGACGAAGAACTTCTTCACGCCGGCCTTCACCTGGGCGCGGCTGCGGGAATGCCAGAACATCAGCATGGCCTCGGCGGCAGCGGTGCCTTCATCGAGCAATGATGCGTTGGCCAAAGGCATGGCGGTGAGGTCGCTGATGACGGTCTGGAAGTTCAGCAGGGCTTCGAGACGGCCTTGCGAAATCTCAGCCTGATAAGGAGTATAAGAGGTGTACCAGCCTGGGTTCTCAAGGATGTTGCGCATAATGACGCCTGGGGTGATGGTGTTGTAGTAACCCAAGCCGATGTAGGTGCGGAACTGCTTGTTCTTGGCGCCCAAGGCCTTGAGGTGGCTGATGACTTCGTATTCGCTCATGCCTTCGCCGATATTGAGGTCTTTCGGCAGACGGATTTCGGGAGCGATGATTTCATCGACAAGTTGTTCTTGCGAGGCAACGCCGATGACCTTGAGCATCTTTTCAGCATCCGATGCGGTGGGGCCATTGTGGCGTTTGATGAAGTTGTTTCTGATCATATTTGCTTTGTTTAGGTTGTTATTTAGTTCAATTTGCTCTTCAATTCTGTGATGGTATTGATGTTTTTCAACTCCGTGACAGGCACTTCGTGCAGCTTGCCAGACCATTCCTTGAACGTGACGTAGTCTTTCAGGATGACCAACCGCAGGTATTCGTATTCTTCGCCGCTGACACGACCCTTGTATTTGACAAACAGGTCATGATACGGGTCCATCAGGATGGTGCGTTGGTGGATCAACGACCAGAATTCATTCTTGAATTGCACATTGGCATCTACAGCAGGTTTCTGCGTTTCTTGGGCCACGGCTGGCTTTTCAGCAGGTGTCTCAACAGGCTTTGCTGGTTCAACAGGTTTTTCTGCGGGTTTTTCAGTTGGCTGATTTTCAACCTTTTGTTCAGGGACAACCGTCGGCGTAGTGACGACTTCCGTTTGCTCTTCTGCAACGACGCTGTCCGATACCGCAGTGGAATCGGATACGATAGCCACCGTTTCTGTCTTTTTAGGTGTCGGCGACTTGGGTTTCGGCGAATGGTGACGGAAAATGCTGACTGCCAAGAGAATCACGATGGCTGCAACAGCCACAATAATGGCGGGGATAAGTATCTTCCAGATGTTGGAACTCAAACGGTTCTTGATAGGAGATTTTTCGTATTGCGCCACGAGTTTGCCGTCGTAAATCTGGTTGTTGGGCAGTGGTTCAAATCGGAAACCGACAAAGTCATAGTCTTTGGGCGGGACAATAAAGTCTCGCACGTCATGTCCGTCTTCGAAAGTTGAATAAGGACAACCTTCCATTTTTTCACCTATGCCTGGGTCAATACTATAATGTTTTTCGTTTAAGGTCATTGCTGTAGTTTTATCTATTTGAAAATCAATTCAAAACCTTGTTCATCGTGAGGTAGTCAGGGTAGGCCAGTTGTTGCCCGTTGATGGAGATGTATGGCTTCACCTTGAGTCCCACGTTGACGGGGTCGCTGGTCGCACCAGCCAGTTTGAAAGCGAGGTTCAGTATGGCATCCGCCGACTCGCCGCTGAACAGCTGAAAGAGGTCGGTGGTGATGGGAATCGATACGACGCTATTGCCATTGGCGGGAACACTTATGCTTTTGTTTAGTGTGGTGCTGATGACCTCCTTGCCGTTGAGGGAGATGATGTAGTCCATCTTGGCCATCGATGCGGCAATGGAGTTGGGGTTGTCGACACCCACGTTGACATTGAAAGTCACAGGGAGTTGCCTTTTCATGAGCGCATTGGTCAACGAGGCCAACTGGGTGATGTTAAGGTCGGTCTTCGACATGCCTTTGTGCAGGTTGATACCGAGCATTTGGATTTGGTCCACGCTGTTGAAATTGAATTTGCAGTTGGCGAAATTGGCCATCTGGGCCACCTGGTTGAGGACATCGCAAGATACCAAACCCAGTGCCACACACAAAATGATAAGTGCTCTCTTAATCCTTGACATATTTCAATAGTTTAATTATCAATTAGTTAAAACATGAGGTTGAGAAGAAAAATCCACTCGTTTACAATTTTGCAATAATACGAAAAAAGTCGGACATGCAGCCTGACTTTTTGAAATATTTTTCTTTGGTTTGGCCTCCAATAGATTCTCTCGTTCGTTCCTCGCTCGGAATGACATTGGAGGCCACGATTATGAAGCCATGTCATACCGACCGACGAAGGAGGGAGCGTATCTATGGCTTCATAATCACTCTTCACCGCGGCGCGAAGCACGTTTGCGCTCCAGTTCGTCAAGGATAATCTTACGGAGACGCAGGCTCTTGGGCGTGACCTCAAGATACTCGTCGTCGCGGATGTACTCCATGTATTCCTCCAACGAGAAACGCACGGGCGGGATGAGGCGAATGGCTTCGTCGCTACCCGAGGCGCGCACGTTGGTGAGGTGCTTGGTCTTGCAGACGTTGATGACGATGTCGTTGCTGCGGGTGTTCTCGCCGATGACCTCGCCAGCATAGACATCTTCATTCGGGTTGACGAAGAAGATGCCACGGTCTTGCAGCTTCCAGATGGCGTATGGGATTGCTTGTCCAGTTTCCATTGAGATCAAGGCACCCGTGTTACGAGTAGGCATTTCACCCTTCCAAGGCTCGTAGCCCTTGAAACGGTGCGAGACGATGGCTTCACCCTCGGTGACGGTCAATAGTGTGTTTCTCAAGCCGATGAGACCGCGAGCGGGGATGTCGAAATCGAGGCACATGCGGTCGCCTTTGGGCTCCATCTGAGTCATTTCACCTTTGCGCGCACTAACCTGCTCAATGACGCGGCCCGAGAAGTCTTCAGGCACGAGGACGGTGAGGGCCTCGATTGGCTCGCATTTCACGTCGTCGATGTATTTCACGATGACCTTGGGCTGACCGAGTTGGAACTCGTAACCTTCACGGCGCATGGTCTCCACCAAAATGCTCAAATGCAGGATGCCGCGACCATAAACCATCAGAGAATCAGGCGAGTCGGTGTCTTCCACCTTCAAGGCGAGGTTCTTCTCAGTTTCCTTGTAGAGGCGTTCGCGTAGGTGGCGCGAGGTCACGTATTTGCCTTCCTTGCCGAAGAACGGCGAGTTGTTAATGGTGAACAACATGCTCATCGTGGGCTCATCCACATGGATGGGCGGAAGCGGCTCGGGGTTCTCGTAGTCAGCCACGGTGTCACCGATTTCAAAATCATCAATGCCCATCAGCGCGATGATGTCACCAGCCTCGACGGGCTTCTTTGTGCGTTCCTTGCCCAGGCCTTCAAAGGTGTAGAGTTCCTTGATGGTGCTGCGTGTGACTGAACCATCACGTTTCACCAAGGAGACGTTCATACCAGCCTGTAACACACCGCGCTTCAGACGACCCACGGCGATACGGCCCACGTATGAACTGTAGTCCAACGAGGTGATGAGCATTTGAGGCGTGCCTTCCTCAAACTTCGCAGGCGGGATGGTGTCAATGATGACGTCCAAGAGGTAGGAAACGTTGTCGGTGACATGCTCCCAGTCGTCCGACATCCAACCTTGCTTTGAGGAGCCGTAAACGGTGGGGAAGTCGAGTTGGTCTTCGGTCGCGCCGAGGTTGAACATCAGGTCGAAGACGGCCTCTTGTACTTCGTCGGGACGGCAGTTGGGTTTATCGACTTTGTTGATGACCACGATGGGTTTCAAGCCCAGTTCGATGGCTTTTTGCAGGACGAAACGGGTCTGCGGCATAGGGCCTTCAAAGGCATCAACCAAAAGCAAAACGCCGTCAGCCATATTCAGAACGCGCTCCACCTCACCACCAAAATCGGCATGGCCAGGAGTGTCGATGATGTTGATTTTCATATCCTTGTAGCGCACGGACACGTTCTTCGAAAGGATGGTGATGCCGCGTTCACGCTCGAGGTCGTTGTTGTCTAAAATAAGTTGGCCAGGCGCCTCGTCCGATTCCTTGAACAGTTGGGATTGGTACAGGATGCGGTCCACGAGGGTGGTCTTACCATGGTCAACGTGGGCAATAATAGCTATATTTCTGATATTCTGCATTTTAGTATAATTTTTCCTTGAAAATCAAGGCGCAAAAATACAAAAAAGCACCGAAGAATGGATTATTTCATCCAGAAAAACTCTTCCTTGGCCACAATCGGCCTAAAATAATCATCAATAATCCCCTGTTCGACGAGCTCTTTCGGTGTGCCCTGACATAAAGGTTGGTGCGGCGCCATTACCCAAAGTTGGTCGGAGTGGCGGAGGAGCAGGTCGAGGTCGTGGCTGCTGAAGAGAATGGTCTTGTGCTGCTCACGCGAGAGTTTGTGCATGATGTTGACCAATTCGATTTTGCTCGGATAATCGAGGAAAGCGGCAGGTTCGTCCATGAAGATGATGGGCGTGTCCTGCACCAAGGCCTTGGCAATCATCACCTTTTGCTTTTCGCCGTCGCTCAACGAGACGAAGTTGCGGTTAGTGAGGTGGCCGATGCCTACGGTTTGTAGGCTGTCGTAGATGATTTGTTCGTCCTCGTCTCGCAGTCTGGCCAAAAGTCCGAGTTGGGGATAGCGACCTGCGGCCACGATGTCAAAAACCTTCAGGAAAAGGTCGTCGGGCTTCTCGGTGAGCACGAGGCTGAATAGCGAACTGCGTTCAGTGGGGGAGTAGTCGCGCAAGTCCTTTCCGAACAGCTTGACCTCGCCGCCGATAGGTTTGATGCTGGCCGAGAGGGTCTTGAACAGCGTCGTCTTGCCCGAGCCGTTGGGGCCTGCCAAGGTCACGATATCGCCCTCGCAAAGGCTGACATTGACCTCGGGGAGCAACGGCTGGCCTTTATAGCCGATGAGCAAATTATATGTGTGCAACACCTCGTTCATTTCAACACTTTTTGACGGTGGAAAATGACCCACAACACGATAGGCGCGCCGATGAGTGCCGTGACCGAGTTAATGGGCAAGTTGCCTTCAAACGAGGGCAGACGCGCGATGAGGTTGCAGAACAAAGCCAAGTCCATGCCGATGAAGGCCGTGGCTGGGATGAGCAGTTTGTGGTCGCTGCTCTTGAAGAGGAAACGCGCGATATGTGGCACGGCCAAACCTAAGAAAGCGATAGGGCCGCAAAACGCCGTGATGAGGGCAGTGAGGAAACCCGAAGCCAAAATGATGAGCATACTGCTCCGTTTGATGTTGACGCCAAGGTTTTCAGCATAACGCTCTCCCAATAGCAAAAGGTTCAAGGTCTTGAATAGCAGGAACGAACCTATTGTACTCGCCACGACAGCGATGGCGAAGAAAGGCAGTTGGGCCTTGCTCACATTGGAGAAACTGCCCATGCCCCAGATGACGAAAGAATGTAGCCCTTCCTTTTGGCTGAAAAACTTCAAAATATCAGTGACCGAACCCGCGATGTAGGCAATCATAATGCCCACCAAAACCAAGCTGACCATGCTGCGAAGCCTTGAACTCAAAGCGAGGATGAGCAACAACACCGCAAAAGCACCCACAAAAGCCGCTACGGTAACGCCAAATGTTGACCACAGCGATAATGTATTGAAAGACAGTCCCGTAGCCGTGCCCAACAAAATGACTAAAGCCACGCCAAGGCTGGAACCGCTACTAATGCCCAACAGGGAAGGGTCAGCGAGTGGATTGCGGAACAAGGTCTGCATCAAAAGACCTGAGACAGAGAGGCCTATGCCTGCCAATAGTGCCGTTATGGCTTGCGGCAGACGGTAATCCAAGACGATGGCGCGGTAGGTAGAACCTTCGCCTCCGAAAACTGCCGCCCAAATCTCTTTCATCGGGATGGACACCGAACCGAAGCACAGGTTCATCACGAACAATAGCAGCCCAACTGCCACGATACCTATGGAAATCAGTAAAATAGGGGCGGTTTGACGATGTTCTATGTCGGGGCTGGTGGGTGTCATTCGGACTTTTTATTTCACAACTTGACGTATCGCCTCCAACACCATCTCTTCCATGGTGAAATAAGTGTCGGGGTTGGGATGGCAGCCGTCTTCGCTCAGCGTCTTGGGGAAACCCATGTTTTCGTCGGCGAGGGCGGTGTGATAGTCGACATAAACAAAGCCGTTGGCTTCGGCGTAAGCTCTTAATTCCTTATTAATGTTCACGATGGTCTGACCAGCATTCTTAATCTCGGGTCTCCACACAAATGCAGTGCAGGGTGGGATGGAGCTGATGATGGGAATGATGTCATGGGCTTGTGCCAGTTCGCACATCGAAATCACATTGTTGACCACCTGTTCGGGAGCCACCCAAAACTCGTTGTGAGCCACGTCGTTGGTGCCTGCCATGATGACCACCGCCTTGGGTTGGAGGTCGATGACATCGGTCTTGAAACGTACCAGCATGTGGGCAGAGGTCTGTCCGCCAATACCCCTGCCAAGGAAGTTGTGGGAGGTAAAGAAATCGGGATGGAAAAAGGCCCAGTTCTCGGTGATGGAGTTGCCCATAAACACTACTTCTGGGTATGCTTCGTTAGCAATAATCCGTTCGTTGTCAGCTTTGTAGTCGTTGAAACGGAACCAATCTTGTGAATAACCAAATAGCGACATTGTTGCAAAAATGATAAGGATGATACTTCTTTTCATAGGTTGAAAATTTTTGCAAAGGTATATAAAATTCATTCTCCTAAACAATTGTACTGTAATCAAAACCTCAACGTCAAATTCCCCATCACATTGAAGCCCGCCATCGGGATGAAACCGATTTGGTAGTAACGGTTGTCGTTGGGGTGACCGTAGCTGTCGCAGATGGCCGAATAAACCCAGCCACTGGCGGCGTAGCGTTTGTTGAAGATGTTGTTGAAATGCACCTTGAAAGCAGCTTCCTTGAGGGCTTTCTTGAAATTGAAGGTGTAGCCAAGGCTCACGTCCGAAGCGGAGTAGGCCGGCAGCGAGCGGTCAAGGTTTTCGGTGTTGTCAAGATACATTCTGGAGACGTAGTTCGTGTGCCAAATGGCTTCAAAGCCTTTGTGATGGAAGGTGACGAAACCGTTGAGGATGGCTGAGGGCGAGAAGGCCAAGGTCGAGTTGTCGTAATGGATGGTGGTGTAGCCCGTTTCGCTGTCCCAATCTTCGACCACCTCGTCAAAGTCTAAAATCTTATTGCGGCTCAAAGCGGCGTTGGCCTCGATGGTCAGCCATTTGGTGACATTCACGCCAGCCTGCAACTCCACGCCCATACGATACGAATCCTTGATGTTGGTGGTGAGCGCCTCGCCGATGTCGCTGACGGCACCGGTCTGTACGAATTGGTTGGTGTAGTCCATATAATAAAGGTTCACGCCAGCCTGCCAGACAATTCCGCTGTAGTTGTAACCCAGCTCATAGTCAAGGAGTTGCTCGGGCTTCGGGAAAGGATAGGAGCCGTTGTCAGTAAAGTTGTTGCGTTCAGGCTCACGGTGACTCATGGCCACAGAAGCGTAGGCGTGATGGTTGTTCAGATTCCACGAAATACCACCCTTCGGGTTGAAGAAGGGGTAAGTCTCATAGATGTTGAGCGGTTGGTTGTAATAGCCGCTCTCGTCATCGTAGAACTTGTCATTGATACCCGTGGTTTTGTAGGTCACATAACGGAATTGCAGGTCGCCAAAAATACTCCATTGGTCGGTGATGTTGAAAGCCGCCTTGACGAAGGCACTCCCGTCCAGTTTGTTGGCATCGGAGTCATAGTATTTGTGATCTCCATTGTACAAATACTTTGCGGCGACGTCTTCGTTGGCGATGTAGCTGATGTATCCGAAGTGGTTTCCTATGAAACCCTGTAACGCGATGCCACCGGTGACATCCCAACGCTCGCTTTTGTAATTGGCGTTCCAAATCAAGCCAAAAGTATGCTGCGTGAGGCCTTTCTTGCGGACGAAATCGGTGCGCTTTACCTGGCTTCCATCAGGATTATAATAAGTCATTCCGAACTTTGAGAGTTTGTTGTTGGGGCGAAACTCCTCGTAATAACCATAGCCGTAGGTGTAATGCAAGGTAGCCGAGGTGTTCCAATGCTCGTTGATTTGCCAGGCCGCCGAGAGGATGTTGTGGTCCTGCCAGAAATTGTCGGTGGTGCGGTTCCAAAAACTGCCGTCGTTCATCTGATAACGTGCAGTGACATAATTACCGTTTTCGTCTTTGACGAAGTTGCCATCATCATCGGTGACGAGATATTCGTACAGCGAGTTGTATTGTCCCAAGCCCAGGCGGTACATGTCGGCATAAGTCTTGATGCCTGTATTCATTCCGTAAGTGCCGTCCATGAGGCTGAGGTTATTGTCGCCAGCCACCACGCCGTTCCAGGCCTGACCAGTTCTCTCGAAGTTACCAATGTTCTTGTAACGGAGTTGGAAGTTCTTATTGATATAAGTAATGCCGCCGTAATAGCTGCCGCTGCGACCCTTAGTGCCGTGGATGAAACCGTTGGTGCGAGTCTCGTGATAAGCACCGTCGATGATGAGATGGTTCCAAAGCAAACCCGTTGAAGCCTTCACACCGAAATTAAGGGTGTTGAACGAGCCGTATGAGCCTGTGATTTCGGCACTTGGCACCAAGGAAGGCGTTGCCGACGACAAGGCCACAGTGCCACCAAAGGCACCGTCGCCGTTGGTGGAGGTACCTACACCACGTTGAATTTGCACCGAACCCAGCAGCGAGCCGTAGCTGTTCATGTTGGCCCAGAAAACGCATTGGTCCTCAGGAGAGTTGAGTGACACTCCATCCAGGGTGACATTGATGCGCGAGTCGCTGGCGCCGCGGATGCGCATATAACTCGTTCCCGTTCCAAGGCCGTTTTCGCTCCAGGCGATAATGCCAGGTGTCTTGGCAAAAAGGAAAGGTAGTTCCTGACCCGTTTTCGAGAACTCATTCAGTTCCACTTTCTTGATATTAGTAACGGCAAAAGGAGCGTTCTTCTGCACGCGAACGCCACTGACTACTACCTCGTTTAATTCGTGTGCTTTAAGGGTGTCATAAGGGGAAACATAAGGGGTGCGGATAACTGGAATTCCCGTTTCGGTAGGAGAATCGTTATTCGGATCAATCCCTAAAGTGAAATTCACTGTCGCATCGTCTTCAATCACAACGGTTTTGGTTTGTGATATGCAGGTAGAACACGATGCTGTAATTGTGTAACGTCCTGGTTTTACATCCTTTATGGAATACAATCCATCAAAATTGGCTCTGGTATTTATCCCGGAAGGCTCCAGGGTGATGTCCGCAAAAGGAAATGGAACGTTGTCGGTGTCGAATACCGTACCCGTGATGGTAAACTGTGCATGAAGACTCATCGTCAGCAGTGTGGCGAGGGCGAGAAATAAAGTTTGTTTTTTGAGCATAACTCGTTGATTTAATGATTAATAATTCAATAAATCAATAGAGGAATGATGAGGAACTCGATTCCCTGTATCGGCATTATCCGTATCAGGTGCAAAGGGTTTGATCTCAGCCTGTCTTTCAATCCGCTCGCACGAATAAGGCACCCCTATTGGTATCGGCGGCAAAAGTACAGCTTTTTCTGATACGACAATCAAAAACCGATAAAATAGCACGAATATCCGAATACTGCGGCAACTAAAATATTGACAATCTTTGCCTTAAGAAAACTTCTCTTGCTTTCGGCCAACAGCGGCAAAGAAGCGTGACCATCTTGGGAAATAGAGCTGGCCAACAGCACTGAGAAAGGCACCGTACCTGTGGCAAACAAGGTAACAAACAGCAAATGTGGCCCCGACTCAGGGATAATACCTACCAATACGGCCAACAGAATCATCCAGGGGATGTTGCTGGAAATCAGTTGTTCAAGGTAGAAATAGTGCAGCCCTACTTGGATGACGAGCAACGCACCTAAGGTCCAGAGGAAGATGCTCAGGAAGTGCTTGCGGATGATGTGCTCCCAAAGGTGCTCTTTGATAATGTGTTCGGGCGCACTGGCAATGAACCACACCACAAACAAGCTGACGACGGCGAAGATGAGGTTCATCCAGTACTCGTCGAAGATATTCAGTTGGGTGTGAATGGTTTCTACCGCTTCCTCATGTTCGTGTTCGTGCTCCAACATGCCAAAGGCCAATGCCACAATGAACAAAATGACGCCAAGCAGCAAGGCGATGCGCTCTGCACTGGCGTGTTTCAGGTTGTGGAGCGAGGATTTCTCGGGATGTTCGTTGCGTTCTTCGTCCTCCTCGTGGATTTGGTAGCCTTCGTCACAGCCTTCGTGTTTGCCTTTTATGTCATGCCCTTGGGCATCTATAAAAGACAAACGAAATGATAGCCTATCCACCATTAGGCCTGCAAAGACAGCGACCACAAACAGAATCACCATCAGCAGCAAGGCCTGTTTGGGAATCATGGCGAGCATGACGAAGGCTTCATCGCCAGAAGAAGCAATCATCATGGCAATTAATGCACCGAAACTCAACAGTTTGTGCGAGTACATCGACACAGCAGCAAAACCGCCCATGCAACCTGGAATGATGCCCAAACCTGCACCCAAGACGACTTGTCCGAAGCGGTTTTTATGTAGTTTTGAGAACCATTTTCCATGCGAATGGATGTTGACATACTCAATCATCAGCATCATGATAATCACCAATCCAGTGATTAAAATGCTGTTTCTCAACACATCCAAAAACAAATCCAAAAAGTCGTGCATGGTGTGAAAAATGAGCGGCAAAAATAAAAAGTTTTATCTTTGCAGCAAAATTAAAAAGACGCGAGTCTATTGTTCCGCGTCCTGAGTCATTATTATGAAAAAAGAAGATTGTTTTTATCTGGGCAAGGTCGTCAAGACCCACGGCCTGAAAGGGGAGGTGACCCTGAAAATCGATGCCGACGACCCTTCGGCATACGTCAACATGAAGCATTTCTTCCTCGAAATCAACAAGGTGCTGACGCCGTTTTTCGTGGAGAAGATAACACCGAATGGCGATAAGTTTTTCATTCAAGTTCAGGATATCAAGACGATTGAACAGGCGCAAAATCTGGTCGGGAAGACGGTGTATCTGCCTTTGGAAATGCTGCCCAAATTGAGCGGCAAGCAGTTCTATTTCCATGAGATTGTGGGTTTTACGGTGGTCGACACGGAGAAAGGCGAGCTGGGTCCCGTCAGCGAGGTGCTGGAATACCCCACACAAGCCATTTTGCAGGTGATGAAAGGCAAGAAAGAAATCCTCATTCCCATCCTCGACCAAGTGATAAAAAAGGTCGACCGAGATAAGAAAATACTTACGATAACTGCTCCTGAAGGATTAATAGACATGTACTTGCAATGACCGATGCGCGCCCTTTCCACTTCAAGCATTTCAGCCTCTTTCATCATCGCTCGACGATGAAGGTGGGCACCGACGCTATTCTGCTCGGTCGCTGGGTGGAGGTGAAGCCTACGGATGTGGTTTTGGACATCGGCACGGGCTGCGGTTTGTTGCCTTTGATGCTTTCGCAAAAAGGTGTAACTCAAGTGGATGCCGTCGACATTGACGCGGCATCCATCGAAGAAGCGACCATCAATTTCAAGGCTTCGCAGTGGCGCGACCAGTTGCAAGCGATTTGCACCGATATTACTGATTACCAAACGGATAAGAAGTACGATTTGATTGTTTCCAATCCACCGTTTTTCAACCGTTACTCCAAGTGCGACTCGGAGCGCAAGAGCCGTGCGCGGCACAATGATGTGACTTTGTCCTACGAAGCTTTGTGTGCTGTAGTTTGCCGCCTATTGAAGCCAGACGGACGGTTTGCCTTGGTGCTGCCCGTCAATGCCTCGGTGGAGTTCCTGAAAGTAGCCGGAAAAAGCGGTTTGTTTTTGCACAAACGCATGACTATCATCCCGATAGCAGGCCGAGAGCCAAACCGTCTTAATTTGGAATTGCAACTTTTGAAGCCTTCTGAAATTCAAGAAACCACTTTTGTAATACGAGATGTCAACAACCGTTTTACCAATCAATATTGTGAGTACCTGAAGGATTTCTACCTTGGACTTTAGGTGCAGTAGCAATTTTTCTATGTCAATTTCCAAAATAAGTTGTACTTTTACACGTTTTTATGAAAATTGAATTATGAACAAGGAACAGGAAGATGTCGATGTCTTAGAAGAGGAACTCGTTGAAAATGAGAAGAGTCTGATTCTCGTCAACGACGATGTCAATACTTTTGAGCATGTCATCAAGTCGCTGATGGAGGTGTGCGACCACACCCGCGAACAGGCCGAGACCTGCGCCTGGATTACGCACTACAAAGGCAAGTGCGCGGTCAAGCACGGCAGCTTCGACGAGCTGAAACCCTATTACGACGCCTTGTTGGAACGTCACCTCACCGTGAAGATTGAATGAGCTA
>Ga0310786_10004445_pt1 | contig 19533 bp, 13 predicted proteins | sample AusTroGonzalo_MG_FD_203881 | JGI IMG/M metagenome (GOLD analysis project Ga0310786, IMG submission 203881) | Bovine rumen microbial communities from tropical cattle in Woodstock, Queensland, Australia - Gonzalo_03 (v2) (version 2) | ecosystem: Host-associated > Mammals > Digestive system >... | reverse complement strand
ACACCATCGGCAGGATATGTAACCGTGGGTCAGAGCATATTTATTGCTTTCATAATCACACTGATATGTAACATTGCCGTTTACTGGCGCTCGCACACTAGCATCGACGATGCTCTGGATGTGTTCCCAACTCACGGCACCGGTGGTATCTTCGGTACAGTGCTCACGGGTATCTTTATCCAGGAGGGACTGATTGCCGGCACATGGGATGGTTTTGTAATCTTCCTCTATCACCTGTTGGCCATTGTGATAGTATTCGTTTATACCTTCGCCATGAGTTGGCTTGGTTATAAACTTATAGATTCACTTATTCCAATGCGTGTTTCTGCTTTCAGTGAGAAGGTTGGTCTTGACTACTCGCAGCACGACGAGCACTATGGATTGGCTCGCATTGGTGAACGCGAACTTGCTGAATACGAAGAGCACATCCGCGAAAAGAATAAATAAAGCCATGCCCGAAAGGGCACGGCTTTTTTCTTTATGCAACTCGACAGCGTTCAGATGTAGAATTCTGAAGGGTCGATCAGACCGGCACGTATGGCATATTTAACCACCTCGTGGGCTGTGTTGATACCTAGTTTTCTGAAAATATTCTTTCTGTGCGTTGTTATGGTGTGTATGCTCGAGAATCGTTCTTCGGCTATCTCTTTTGTTGTCTTGCCTTGAGCTATAGCCTTTACAATCTCGGTCTCGGTGGCAGTCAGTATGTCGGGTTTCTCTTCCTCATACTGCTGATGGATAATTACCTCAAGTGCCTTCTGACTGATGAAACGCTCGTGCCTGTTGATGGCATGTAGGGCGTCGCGCAGATCCTTCATCGGTCCGTCTTTAAACACAATGCTGAACTGGTGTGATGAGTATATGACACGACGCAGGAACTGTGGTGTAAGTTCATCGCTTATGAGCAACCATTGTGACAGGGCGAACCTTTCGCTGACTATCAGCAATTGGTCTTCGTCGGCAAAGTCGAACAACGTGTAGTCAAGTATTACTACGGCATGCTCGTGCTCCTTCAGTTGTGCCACCAGACTGGTCTTGTCTGATGCACGGAATATCTGGTTCTCGTCATTCTGCTTAATCAGGCTTTCGAGCGCGAACCTTGTTATCTCTTGATTATCTGCTATTATAAACTTTGCCATAACTGTTCATATTTTGGGTGCAAAGATACGAAGAATAGATATAACTTCCAAATATCAGCCGATATTTAGAGAATATATCTTTGTGTGAATGCTATTTAGATAGATTTTCTTTATTTCGGCAGATTATACCATACTTGTTAGAATAATATTCTGAAGCGAGTATAGTAGCCTATATAGACGTTATGTCCTTAATTACCAAACCGGCAATTGTAAAGCCGAAGATGGCGGTGATGTGCGCCAACGAACCATTGGTTTGGGGCTTGTTAAAGGTTGATGGTACCTCACCATCATCGGGCGGACAACCCAAATTCTCTAGTAGTTCGTCGCTATACACTACTTGGAATTTCTTTTCAGGAAATTGTCCCTGATGCTTAAACTTCTTTCGGATGGCACGAGCCAAAGGATCGCCCTGTACTTTCCAGAACTCAGTAACTTTGATACGAGTAGGATCAAGCTTCAATGCTGCTCCCATAGACGAGAACAGCTTTGCATTGGTACGGCAAGCCAGGAGAATAAGCGCAGCTTTATCTTTCAGCGAATCGATGGCATCAATAATATAATCGTACTCATTAAGTGAGAACTCTTCTGCGGTTTCTGCAGTGAAAATCTTTTGTAAGGCATTAATCTCTGCAGCTGGGTTGATAGTAAGCAAACGCTCTTTCAGTGCATCCACCTTTACCTGACCGACAGTTTTTGTAGTTGCCATCAGTTGGCGGTTGATGTTGGTGATACAAACGCAGTCGCTGTCCACAATCGTTAGTTGCCTGATACCACTACGTACCAGACTTTCTGCGCACCATGAACCTACACCTCCTACGCCAAAGATAATCACCCTTTTCTGGGCGATGCGCTCCATAGATTCATTGCCTAAAAGCAGTTCGGAGCGACGGAAAATTGCATCTTCTGTTGCCATCCTTCTGAAATTTGGCTGCAAAGGTACGATAAAGTGCGTAATTATCCAAATTAATAAGGAAAAATCAGAATATTAGCACCGATGAAGAATATAATTCTAATTTGCCGGTGATATTAATCGAAGTTTAGAATGATTGCAAAGAAATAGTGTAGGTTTTGGTGGAATCTTCTGGATTTTTACTAAAATTTGGTTAATATATCCAATCGCCGTACCTTTGCACCCAAAAAAGATACAAATATGAAGAAACAAACAATTGCAATTAATACTCCTTATGTCAGACCTGATGTATATGGTTCGTTAGCTGTACCTATATATAATAATGTGTCGTTCGAGTTCGACGATGCGCAGGTTATGGCCGATGCGTTTTGTAACCGCATAAAGGCTCCTGACTATGCGCGAGTAGAGAATCCCACAGTTACAAATCTGGAACAGCGAGTAAAGGCTCTGGCAGGAGCAGAACACGTAACGGCATTCAACTCTGGTATGGCTGCAATAGGCAACACGCTGTTGGCTGTGAGTGAGCATGGCAAGAATATAGTGTCATCGCATCATCTGTTTGGCAATACTCTGGCTCTTCTTACTACCACGCTGAAACGCTTTGACATAGAGCCTCGTCTGCGCGACCTGACCGATCTTGAGGCTGTAGAGGCTGCCGTTGACGAAAATACTGCCTGTGTGTTTCTGGAGGTGGTTACTAATCCCCAACTGGAAGTGGCTGATCTTAAGGCAATATCCGACATCGCTCATCGTAAAGGTGTGCCTGTGATAGCCGATTCTACTGCTATCCCGTTTACAGAAACTAACCTTAAGGAACTTGGTGTAGATATTGAGGTGCTGTCTAGTACCAAGTACGTGTCAGGTGGCGGCACATCACTTGGCGGATTGGTAATAGACTATGGTACATTTCCTGAAATAAATAAGCGACTGAAGTACGAACTGCTGTTCAATCTTGGCGCCTATATGACACCTCAGGCTGCTTACATGCAGACATTGGGACTTGAAACTCTGGATGTGCGCTACCAGCGACAGGCCGAGAATGCACTAAAGATTGCCAAGGAACTGAAGTATGTTGATGGTATTAAGCAGGTTAACTACATCGGTCTGGCCAGTAACCCATATCATGCACTTGCTCAGCAGCAATTTGGTAAAACTGCCGGAGCTATGCTCACCATCGACCTTGAGTCGAAGGATGCGTGTTTCAGATTCCTTAATCGCCTGAAACTTATACATCGCGCCACCAATTTGTTCGACAACCGCACGCTGGCCATCCATCCTGCGTCGACCATATTCGGCAACTTCAGCGAACAGCAGTTGGTAGAGATGGATGTCAGACAGACCACTATTCGCCTGTCGATAGGACTTGAAGATATAGATGATATTTTAGCAGACATAGAACAAGCACTGGCATGACATATAATTTTGACAAGATAATAGACCGTACGGGCAGTGGCGACCTTAAGCACGGGGTGCTAAAAGAGCGCTGGGGACGTGATGACCTACTGCCACTTTGGGTGGCTGATATGGATTTTGAAACTCCACAGTTTATCACCGATGCGCTACGTAGCCGGCTTGACCACTCGCTGTTTGGCTATACTGTGGTGCCCGAAGAACTGTGGACCACGATAATCAAATGGATAGCCGATCACCACAACTGGCTGGTAGAGCGCCAATGGCTCACCTATATCCCAGGTATTGTAAAGGGCATAGGCATGGCCATAAATGTGTTTGTAAAAAATGACGAGAAGGTCATTATCCAGACACCAGTATATCATCCGTTCCGTCTCACTCCCGAGGGAAACGGTCGCAAGGTGGTATATAATCCGCTGAAGGAAACCGATGGCAGCTATGAGATGGATTTTGAACAGTTGGCTCAGGTTACTGATGATAAATGCCGACTACTTATTCTTAGCAATCCCCACAATCCGGCAGGTATCTGTTGGGATGTGGATACACTGCACAGGTTGGCCAAATTCTGCTACGAGCGTAATATCATTGTGGTTAGCGACGAGATACACTCTGATATGGCTATCTTCGGACATAAACATGTGCCCTTTGCCAGTGTGAGCGATGAGGCCGCACAGGTTAGCATCACCTTTGGTGCCCCGTCAAAGACATTTAACATTGCAGGCATAGTGAGCAGCTATGCCATAGTTCCCAATGACACATTACGCCGCAGGTTCTATACATGGCTTGAGGCAAACGAGCTTAACGACCCGCCACTCTTTGCTCCGATAGCTACCATAGCTGCCTATCAGCAAGGTGAGGAGTGGCGACGTCAGATGCTGAGTTATGTAGAAGAGAATGTTCTGTTTGTCGAGGATTATTGTAGGGATTATCTTCCAGGCATCAAACCATGGCGCCCGCAGGCATCTTTCTTGGTATGGCTTGATTGTCGTGAACTGGGAATCACCCACAACGAACTTATCCATCTGTTTGTAGATAAGGCCCATCTGGCATTAAATGACGGTGCTATGTTTTTTGGCGATCCACGGCATGCAGATGATAGAAATAACTTCATGCGACTGAACGTTGCAGCCCCCCGAAGTGTGTTGAAAACGGCCCTGGAACAGCTAAAATCAGCGCTAATATAGCGAAATACCATATATGTGGTATATGGAATGCCACATGGTAGGGATTGTATAGTTATAGAAATCGCCGTACCTTTGCACCCAGATAAGATTATTAATTTAAAATATAAAGTTATGAAGACAATGAATCAGATGCGAATGCGCGAGTACTGTTGTTGTGACATGATGATGGCAATGACAATGATGAAGGAGGGTATATATATAATAGGTATAAACAAAATTAAAAAGAAGCAATATGAAAAAGATAGCATTAACAATAGCAGTATTATTCAGTATCAGCATCAGCAATATTTGGGCTGAGGAGACATCTACCAACGCAAGCAGTGTGCGTTACGTTAAGGCACCCCGTTTTGCTCGTCCTTTGGTAGAGAAGTGGATAACAGAATATGCAAAAACACAACCTGACGTAGAGTTCCAGATTGCAAAAGGCAATCAAAATCAGGATAATATCGCTTTGAATATCGTATTCGATAATCAAAATACAGAGAGAGAAGAGTTTAGCCACGTTGTTTATTTCGGAGAGTTCGCCGTGCTGCCTATCACAGCCAGTGGTAGCGAAGCTGCGAAAGTGCTGGAAGGCAAGCACCTGAACTCAAAGAAACTTAAGCAGCTTTACTTCCTTAATGATGATTTTGATGAGGACGTAAAGAAAAACAAACAGTTCGAGAAACTCGTTATCTATAGCGGCAGCAATGCCTCATCAGTTGCAACATCTTTCGCTCATAACTTTGGCGAGGAGAGCAGCAACTTCCGCGGAAAGCGCATCTCAGGCGACGACTTGTTCCTTAACACCGCTCTGGTTAAGGATCCGCTAGGTGTATCATTCAACGCTCTCCCAAACATCTTCGACCTCAAGAGTCGTCACATTAAAGATAATCTCACCATCATAGGTATCGATGTAAAGAAGAGTCTGGAAGACAGCTTTTCTGACAAGGCAACACTCGATGAACTCATCTTAGCCCTTGAGAACGGAAAAGTATCTGAAGTAGCTGTTGAGAAGATTGGTGTTAGCTTTAACATAGCCGACGATGCTGTTAACCAATTCCTTAGCTGGGTACTGGCTCAGGGTACAAAGTATAACCACGAATATGGATTGTTGAACCTGGATAATAAACTTGTACAGGCACAAATCAATAAGGTAAAGACTGAGTTTACCGCACAAAATAAGTAAGTTAGTTAGTAGTTTTATTTAAATGGTTGTTCATATGGCTTGGGCGGTCTTTTTACAGACCGTCCCCACCCAAGCCATGCATCCACAAAGGTATTAGTAATTATGAAGAAGGGACTTATATTAGCACTTGGTTTTGTTATTGCCCCACTATGGGCAGCAGCACAAAATCTGATTTCAGGTCATATCACTGATGTTCGCACTGGCGAACCCCTGATTGGCGCATCAGTAATTGTAAAAAGCGAAAAGGGTAAGGGTGTAGTTACCGATATAGATGGTAAATTCAGTCTGCAGACAAAGGTTGAGGCCCCATTGACCCTGAGAGTAGAATATGTAGGTTATCGTGCCCTCGATGTAGATGTTTACGATTTCGAGGAGCCGGTTGAGATATCTCTGATCGACAACTCTAGCAAACTCGAAGAAGTTGTAGTAGTAGGTTATGGAGCCCAGAAGCGCTTGGAACTCACAAGTAGCATCTCGAGTGTTAGTGACGATCTGTTGAAGCAACAGAACACCTCGGTAGAGGGAGCCCTTCAGGGAGCTATAGCAGGACTTAATGTTACCACAACCAGTGGCCAGCCTGGTGCTGCCAGCATCATCCGCGTTCGTGGTGGTAACTCAATCACTGGAGGTAACGAGCCTCTCTATGTTATTGATGGATTCATTGTGTATAATGATGTGTCGTCAAACAAGACAGGTGCCCGTGGTACTGATGCCGCACTTGATCCTTTGTCGTTCCTCAACCCTTCGGATATCGAGAGCATTGAGGTTCTTAAGGATGTGTCAGCTACCGCTATCTATGGTACCCGTGGTGCAAATGGTGTAATCATCATCACCACCAAGAAGGGTTCTCACGGCCGCAACAACATCAGTTATAGTGCATCATTTGGTTGGAGCACAATAGCCAAGAAGGTAAAGTTTATGGATGCCTGGCAGTGGGCCGACCTCTGGAACGAGATGTACGACAATGGTGAGGTGGGCTATCGTGTAGACGCTCCAACAGAGAGCTATGACTGGCAGAGCGCAGCCCTGCAGACCGGATTCCAGCAGGAGCATCAGCTGAGTGCTGTTGGTGGCGACGAGGTGTCACGCTATAGCATCAGTGGCAGCTACAAGAGTCAGGATGGTATAATTATCAACACAGGTTTGAAGCGTTATGCTGGCCGTATCAATTACGAGCGCAACGTGTTCAAGAACCTCTTGATAGGTGTTAACGCCAGTGGTGCATACAATAAGATGAAAGGTCAGTCGGACCGTAGCTCTATGTTTGCCGCTAACTCATGGTACGGAGCTATCTCGCATACACCTTATACACCAATATATAATGCAGATGGTAGCTATAATTATGATCCTACACCAACCAGCGTAGACATATATAATGGTAAGGTAGGTAACCCTATCAGTGACCTTGAGAACTACCAGACTGAGACGGAGAATACCCGCGTGTTGGGAACCGGATTTGCTGAGTGGACCATTATTCCACAACTTAAGTTGAAGGCCAGCCTGGGTGCCGATCTCTCTAACACTCGTCAGAGCTACTATGCACCTTCATACACATCTGATGGACTGCCATATAGTGGTTATGCCTCAGTGGGACAGATAAAGACTCATGTATGGCAGACTGAGTACACTGCTACTTACAGCAATGTATTCAAGAATGTACACTCTCTCACTGTTCTGGCAGGATATACCGCCCAACGCACAGACCGCAGTCGTATTGCTACCTCGGCATATGGATTCAGCAACGATGCCACAGGCTATGATAATCTGGGTGCTGCAGCAACTACCAACCCATCGTCGAGTGGACACTATATCTCAACCCTCCAGTCGTGGATTGGTCGTGTAAACTATAGCTATGATTCTCGTTACAACGCATCGGTTACTCTGCGTGCCGACGGTTCTAGCCGCTTTGCTAAGAATCACCGTTGGGGATGGTTCCCATCACTGGGAGCATCGTGGAATATTGACCGCGAGAAGTGGTTGCACCTCAGCAAGAAGGTTGATTTCATCCAGCTTCGCGCATCAATAGGTGTAGTAGGTAACCAGGAGATTGGCGACTACCAGTTTGCTGCCAATATTATACCACGTACGGTAATTATCAACGGCGAGCGTGCTACAAGTTACATTATCTCAAACAAGTCGAACCCCGATCTTAAGTGGGAGACTACAGCATCATACAATGTAGGTCTGAGTTCAGGTTTCTTCCACAATCGTCTTACCATCACACTCGATGGTTATTACAAGAAGACTAGCGACCTGCTGCTGAACGTACCGGTTGAGGAGGTTACAGGTTTCGATACCGTTCTGCGCAATGTAGGTTCTGTTACCAATAAGGGTATTGAACTCGAGGTAGGAGGTGTGCTCATTGAGAAGAAAGGTCTGCGTTGGTCAATTAACGGTAATATCGCTCATAATAAGAACGAGGTTACAAGTCTGGGTAATGCAGAATATTTCATCCCATCACACGGATATACCAATCCTCTGATTGTAAAAGTCGGCGAACCTCTCGGATCGTTCTACGGCTATAAGTTCAAGGGCATCATTCAGAGCAATGAAGATCTGAGTAGTCTGCCTTCACAGACCATCGCTGCTGTAGAACCAGGTAATCCAAAGTTTGAGGATATCAACAATGATGGAGTGGTAAACGAGCAGGACCGCGTGGTATTGGGCAACATCCAGCCCGACTTCACTTACGGTTTCAACACCAAACTCGCTTATAAGAATTGGGATCTCTTTGTAAGTGCCAGCGGAAGTTATGGTAATAAGCTGTTTAATGAGTTGGCTTGTCGCTTGGAGCGTGGTAACGGTTACTATTACAACCCATTGGCTACTGTGGCCGACCGTTGGACACCAACCAATCCTAGCAACACTGTGGCAAAGGCCAGCAACGCCACATCTATTTATACAGATGACCGTTTTGTTGAGGATGCCAGCTACTTGAAGATTCGTAATATCCAGCTTAGTTACACCCTGCCTCTGAAGAAACTTACAAAGGATGCTAGTCTGCGTCTCTATGTATCGTTGCAGAACTTCTTTACCTTCACCAGCTACAGAGGTTATGATCCTGAGGCTAATCGTAGCGGAAGTGATGAGACCAGTGCGCTCTATCAGGGTATCGACAATGGTACATACCCCACAGCAAAGACAGTGCTTGTTGGATTTAATGTGACACTTTAAGAATTTTAGAATTTAAGAATTGAAAAGTTATGAACACAAAGATATATTATAAGATATTTGCTGCAGCCCTGCTGTTTAGCAGCTGCGCCGACTTGGAGCAGACCTCATTGAGTTCTATTGATAGAGACAACTTCTACCAGAGTAAGGTAGACATCGAGACAGCCATTAATGGTATCTATCAGGAGTTTACTGTAGACGGTTTTTATGGAATGTTCAATAACCAGAGTATCTATATCAACGACTTGCAGACCGATTACGTGAAGGCTGGTGCACAAACCAACTCTGCCCACATCCGCGAATTGTCTAACTTTGCGGTTCAGCCTACTAATCTTTTTGTGGGATATGCGTGGGAAGAGCATTATACAGCCATCAATCGCGCTAACGTGGTGATTGATAAAGTGAGTGATGCTACATGGCTCGACGATCAGTCACGCCAGAATTATATCAACGAATCTCGTTTCCTGCGTGGTCTGATGTACTTCAACCTTGTGCGTTACTTTGGCGGAGTGCCCATCGTACTGCACGATGGCGAGGGTGAGGGCGCTCCACGTAATACCATCGACGAGGTATTCGAACAGATTGTAAGCGACTTTACTGCTGCCGAGAACCTGCCTGCTGGCTACTCTAATCGCGATAGCAAGGCGTCATCACTGGCTGCCACAGCACTGCTATCAAAAGTATATCTTGAGTGGGCGCAGACCAGCACCGAGAAGGGTAAAGCTAACCAGAGTGTATATTACCAGAAAGCTATTGACTATGCCCAGAAGGTTATTGATTCAGGCAAGTATCGTCTGCTTGATAAGTTTATCGATAACTGGTCGGTTGACAAGAAGAATGGTGCCGAGCACATCTTCTCTATAGAGCACGATCGCACAGTGAACGGAAACGTTACTGGCCACTGCACATTTGCCACCAACTGGAGCAATTCAGAGCCTGTTCTCCTGGCAACAAGCGACCGCTACTATGAGGAGTCCGATCCTAAGGATCAGCGTCGCGATGGTTCGTGGGCTAAGCGTATCTACAATCCTAATACAGGAACCGACTTTGTGTTCGACATTCCACGATTCCGCAAGTACATAGACTCGTTGAACTATGCAAATCCTGCTTCGAGTGGTAACGCTGCTGGTCAGTCAACCAACACCACTGTTATCCGCTACGCTGAAGTGCTGCTCATCAAGGCTGAGGCAGAGAACGAACTTAATGGTCCTACGGTAGCTGCTTATGATGCTATCAACCAGGTTCGTCGCCGTGCATACTGGAGTCCATACGACAATGTTCAGTACACACCATCAGATGGTTCGCCACTCGAACTGAGTGGACTTACTCAGGAGGAATTCCGCGAGAAATTGCGTGAGGAACGCCGTCTGGAGTTTATACTCGAAGGTCAGCGATGGTTCGATCTTAAGCGTTGGCACATCCTGGTGAAATACGTCAAGGCTCACACACCAAGTAACGATGTTGTTTCTGGTACAAAAACCACAAAGGCCGAGAATGTTTCTAAGAAGAACTATTATCTTCCTCTGCCACAGGATCAGATTATTCTGAACCCCAACCTCGAACAGAACTGGGGGTACAGTGGCGAGACAGGCGATGGTCCTTATGACGCAACTTTCGAGTAATTAAAAGTTTAAAATTAAGAGTAATAACAAATTAAAAAATAAAAGCATTATGAAACAGTTTGTAAAATCAACATTGGCCGTTATCGCATTGGCCACAATTTCTAGTCAGGCAGTACTTGCCCAGTCAGTAGCAACCTCTAAGGTTAACAGCCGCGAGCGTATTCTCCAGGTTCTCGATCAGAGTCGTCCTAACGACTATGTACCTGCTGCGTTTTTCCTCCACTTCGAGAACAAACTCGGTCGTAAGGCTGTTGAGGATCATAAGGCATTCTATCGTGCCACTAACATGGACTTTGTTAAGGTGTTCTACGAGATTGTAGTTCCTACCGTTGATATCCAGAGTGGTAAGGACTGGGCCAAGGTGCCTGTCTATGGAGAGGACTTCTTTGCTCCACAGGTAGCCGTTATCGCTGACTTGGCTCGTGAGTTTGGCAACGAGGCCTTCATCCTGCCTACCGTTTATTCTCCACTCTCGTTGGCTGGTCAGACACTTGGATTCGGTAATCGCAAGAACCTGAAGAAGCTCATTGAGGAGGATCCAAAGGCTTTTGGTCAGGCCATCAAGAACCTCTCGCTCTCTATCGAGAACTACTTGCGCGCAGCACGTAAGGCAGGTGCCGACGGCTTCTATGTATCAAGCCAGGGCGGCGATGGTAAACTGCTCTCTAAAAAGATATGGCAGGAGCAGGTTCGTCCTTGGGACAAGCACGTATCTGAGGTTGCTAACGAGATTGGTATCATCAATATCCTGCACATCTGCGACTATGGTACACCATATAAGAATGCTGAGGCTCTGTACGAGTTTGCCGATTATCCTGCAAGCATCATCAATGTACCTTTGAAGTTTGCTGATGGTAGTACTCTCAACCTTGAGGAGGCTCAGAAGCGTTTCGGTCGTCCTATCTTCGGTGGTCTTGAGCGTCTGGGTGTGATTGCCAAGGGTAGCATCGAAGAGGCAAAGGCCGAGGTAGACAAAGTGCTCGAGAATGCATCACCCAACTTCATCCTGGGTGCTGATTGCACAGTGCCTGGTGATACCGATTGGGAGAAACTCCGTGCTGTAATCGACTACGCTCACACATGGCGCCAGACACATAAGAAGTAATTATGAGAACGACGTTAATTTGGATAGGGGCACTCGTAGTGGGTGCCCTTTTAGGATTACTCGGAGCCGATTGGCTAGATGTCTCGATGAACTTCGTGGCTACAGTCTATACGCGACTGTTCCAGTTACTGGCTGTGCCTACGATAGTGCTGGCGGTCATCACCACTTTCGCTACGTTCGGTTCTAAGGGCTCTGGTCGTATCTTTGGCCACACACTCACCTACACGCTGCTCACTACATTTGCTGCAGCTGCTGTAGGAGCCGTGCTCTATGTCATTGTTGCTCCAGGCAATCTGCCCCTCGAGTCATTGGTCGATGCTTCACAAGTATCTGACCTTGGTCCGCAGACATCATACGTTGATCACATCCTGAGCATTATCCCCAACAACATCGTTAAGCCATTTCTCGATGGCAACGTACTCTCGCTGCTGTTGTTGGCCTTCGCTATCGGATTTGGACTGTCTAAGTTGCCTGAGTCAGAAAACAAAGCGGTTGTTGTTAAGGGCTTGCTGGGACTTCAGGAACTGCTATTCCTGCTTATCCGCGGACTCATCTGGGCATTGCCTCTAGGTATCGTGGCCTTTGCAGCTCAGCTGTCGGCGCAGGTTTCTGCAGGTGTGGTTGCCGATTCTATCGGCAAGTATGTGCTCGTAGTTCTGGGCGGCAATATTATCCAGTTCTTTGTGGTGCTACCATTGTTCCTGTTGGCTCGCGGACTTAATCCAATACATGTGTTGAGCCACATGACTCCGGCTGTGCTTATGGCGCTCTTCACCAAGAGCAGTGCTGCCACGCTGCCTGTAACCATGGAGACGGCCGAGAACCGACTGGGTGTTCGCAAGAACATAGCCCGATTTGTGCTCCCCATCTGTACCACCATCAACATGAATGGTTGCGCAGCGTTCATCCTGGTTACCTCGCTGTTTGTCATGCAGCAAGGTGGCACGCCCATCACCCTTACCACAATTCTCACGTGGATTATCATCTCGGTAGTATCGGCAGTAGGCAATGCGGGTGTACCTATGGGCTGCTATTTCCTAACTCTCTCGCTCATGTCGGGTGTTGGCGCACCAGTAGCAGTTCTTGGCATCATCCTGCCTATCTACACTATCATCGACATGGTTGAGACAGCTGAGAACGTATGGTCCGACTCATGCGTAGCAGCTATAGTAAACAAAAGAATTTCACCAAATACAGACGAAGAATGAAAAAGATATTTTTATCACTTGCAGCTCTAGCATTCCTGTTCACTGCTACATCGTGCAATAGCAATGATGACGATGGACAGCAGGAAATAAAGATCCCTGGCATTACCTTTGATGGTGATGTGGAGTGTTGCTCGGTCGAAGAGGCTGTTCAGATTTACCAGTTCCTGCAAACGGTAAATATTATTCCCGAGCTTACCACCGTGATTGATGGTCAGTACACGGTGTCGGTCTACAATAGTACAGGAACTCTGCACACAGGCTATAACGATTTGTATTTCATTGCCAATAAGGTTGCTAGCGGCAATTACATCAAGGAATTCTCTGTCAGCGGCATTAGTCCTGTAATGCTCATGACTAAGATGAATATGAAGCATAGCACTCCTATCTCGGGTGGCATTAAGAGTTTCAACTCTAGTTTTACCGCTGTAAAGCATGGCTGGATATCATTTGTTATGCCCACTAGCGAGAGTGGCTACTGGACTATCGGCTATGATGCAAATGTGCTTGGTCATAAGGGCAGTCTTGCTGCTGCTGAGATTAATGTTGGGGCACTACCTGCAGGTCAGGAGTGGATCAAGTCGTTCAAGTCGGGCGACAATACATACTATCTGTCATTGGTAAATCCTACCAGTTTTGGTACAGGTAGTAATGACGTCCAGGCCTATGTGTCGGTAAAGAGTCCTGTTGCTGTCGATCCTTATGAATTGGCCAGCGACGAGTTCGTAATTGATATTGATCCCCGTATGCCCGATATGGGTAACCATACTTCGCCTGACAATTCTGCTCTTAAGCGTAGTACCGACGGCAGTTATCGTGGCACCATCAATCTTACTATGACCGGTTTGTGGCGCATCCACCTCACTGTTAAGGATCTGCAGGGTAACATTGTGGCTGGTGGAGATAATATTAAGGATGGTTTTAGTTCACTTTTCTGGGATGTAACGCTTTGATAAATGATTAGTTTGTTTCTTCTATCCCTAGCTACTTTGCAGGGCGACACCATCGCTAGTCCATCTCGTCAAATCGACGAGGTGGTAGTGGTGTCGAACCGTCAGGGTGGCAAGCGCTCCATTAAGGGGCAGGTAGCTTCTATTGACGAGCACCTGTCGCAGTTGTCGCGCGTTTCGCTCGTGCGTCGTGGTTCGTATGCCTGGGAACCGATGGTAAACAATATGCAGACCGAACGTCTGTCGACTACCATCGACGGGATGAAGATATTCTATGCATGTACCGACAAGATGGACCCTGTGACCAGTTATGTGGAAAGCGGTAATCTGCAAAGCATCAGTCTCAACGCAGGACTGAATGGCAATCCACAGGCCACGGGTAATATAGGTGGCGCATTAGACTTACGTCTGCGCAAGGCTGGCTTTGATGCCGATCCTTTTGCACTAAGTGCGCAGGCTGGTTACGAGGCTAATGGCCACTTACAGGTATATGGAGCTGATGCTGCTTATTCCTCGCATCGTTTCTATATAAACGGCGGTTTGTTCTATCGTCATGCTGATAATTACAAGACGGGTGGGGGCTATGAGATCCCATTCTCTCAATTTCACAAGTACAATGCCTTTGCCAATATTGGTGTCCGCTTGGCTGAACACGATGCCGTTGAGGGTGTGGTAATAGTTGACCATGCCGGCGATGTGGGTTATCCCGCCCTTGCTATGGATGTAAAACGTGCCGATACGTTTATCACTAGTATTGCCCATCGCCACACATGGAGTCAAGGAGTGTTAGACTCATGGGAAACCAAAGTCTACTTTAATCATATTCTACATGATATGGACGATACCAAGCGTCCAGATGTGGTTATACATATGGATATGCCTGGACGCAGCACCACTGCAGGCTTCTATAGTTTGCTGGCGGGTTCGTACAAGCGCCATTCATTCCAGTTTAATGCCGATGGATACTTCAATCGTCTGTTTGCTGACATGACGATGTATCCCGGAGGTGCAGCACCGATGTATATGGTAACTTGGCCAGATGTACATACATATAATACAGGCCTGGCTGCAACAGACGATATCATGCTTCCGAATAATCAGGCACTCCGCTTGTCGGCCAAACTTGCATGGCAGCAGCAGTATCTTTGCAATCATGAGGGGTATGAGGCACTTAAAGTGTTCTTCCCTGGTATTGATGACCATTACCAGCAACTCACCGGGCGTATAGCTACCAGTTATAGCCTCTCCTTTTCCAGTTCAATATTATCCATCGGGGCCGGTTGGGGCTGTCGCGCTCCAACGGTTACCGAGGCTTATGGTTACTATCTTAATAACACATTCGATAAATACGACTATATAGGCAATCCCCGATTAAGCAATGAGTCGGCCATAGAGGCTAATGCTGCCTTCAAGTGGCAGCCTTCAGGTCAGTTTTCGTTGGATGTCGATGCGGATGTGTTCTTCTTTTCCAATTATATCATCGGCAGTTTCGAGCCCCGTCTCAGTGCAATGACCCTGGGAGCCGCTGGTGTAAAGGTGTATCATAACATTCCTCATGCCACCATAGCAAATGCATCGCTCACTGCCAAGTGGAATATCACTGGTAGCATACAGGCCGAGAGTACTCTGGGGTGGGCTACAGGTCGTGATGATGCCGGCGATGCCTTGCCGCTCATTTCTCCACTAAGTTACTCAGCCCGATTGGCCTATCATAAAAAGTCGTTGTTGGTTCAGGCAGAGATGCGTGGTAATGCACGCCAGAGTGATTATGCAGCAAAGTATGGCGAAACACTCACCGCAGCATGGACAGTCTTCAATCTCTCTTCTCAGTATAGTATTGGGAATTTTACAATACGTACCGGCATAGAGAATCTTTTCGATCGCCTATATTCCACTTATGCTGATTGGAACGAAATCCCCCAAAAGGGCCGCAATATTTACATTAATCTATCGTTTGATCTATAGCCTATCCTTATTCAGCACGTTCTTTTTATATTCCGGCTACAACTTCTATCTCTACTAAAGCGCCTTTAGGTAGTGTCTTTACTGCTACTGCAGAGCGTGCAGGGAATGGCTCGGTGAAGAACTCAGCATATACGGCGTTCATGTCGGCAAAGTCGTTCATGTCGGCCATGAATACGGTCGTTTTCACTACATTGGCCATGCTGGTGCCTGCCTCCTCGAGAATGGCCTTTACGTTGGTAAGCGACTGACGGGTCTGCTCCTTTATACCACCCTCAACAAATGCGCCTGTGGCAGGATTGATGGGAATCTGACCAGAGGTGTAGATAAGGTTTCCAACGCGAATGGCCTGACTGTAAGGGCCGATGGCAGCAGGTGCCTTTGGAGTACTGATAACTTGTTTCATAGATGCTTCTATTTTATGTTTTAAATTCGCCTACAAAGATAGTCAATTTCTGCAATAATTGTTAATAAAAGTGCCAATAATCGAATAAAATACGTATTTTTGCATCGATATCAATCACAAAAATAAACAATATATGAATAAACTAAGTAGAATCCTATTTGCGGCTGTGGCCGTATGGATGGTATTGCCTATGATGGCTGCAAAACCAAAGTACAAGAATTTTAAAGTGTCGACCTACATACGGGCGCAGGATGTGGCGAGGATGGAGGATGAGAAGTTCCTCGAATCGACATGGGAGGTCGTGAGTCAGCAGGTAGATCTGGATAAGATTTATCTGGAGACGCATCGCGATGCCTATACTGTTCCCGAGAAGGTAATGCTGAAGGTGAAGAAATTCTTTGAAAGCAAAGGTCTTGAGGTGGGCGGAGGTATCACCTACACCCGCTCGGAGCCAACAGACTTTGAGACTTATAGCTACGCCCGTCCTGATGAGCGTAAGATAGTAAAAGAGGTGGCAGAGTATACCGCCAAGTTGTTTGATGACTTTATTCTTGACGACTTTTTCTTTATCGACCTGAAGAATGATGACGAGATTGCTGCTAAGGGTAGTAAGAGCTGGACAGAGTACCGTTTGCGCTTGATGGCTGATGCTGGCAAGGAATTAGTGGTGAAACCAGCCAAGGCGGTCAATCCCAAAGTGAAGGTTATAGTGAAGTATCCTAACTGGTACGACCACTTCCATGGGTTGGGCTTTAATCTGGAGGAAGAGCCTGCTTATTTTGATGGAATCTGGACTGGTACCGAGACTCGCGACCCAGGTTCTGCGCAGCATCTGCAGAATTATCTGAGTTATAACGTGGTACGCTATTTCGATAATATAGCTCCTGGCAAGAATGGTGGCGGATGGGTAGATGCAGGTGGCATACACATGAGTATGGACCGCTATGCCGAGCAGTTGCATCTGACAATGCTATCGAAGACTCCCGAGATTATTCTGTGGAATTATATGCAGCTCTTCGACGTGAAGATTACGCCTCAGCATCGTGGTGCCTGGCAGTCAGAAGATGTTAGCTTTAACCACGATGAGATGTTGAAGCCTTTCACTAAAAATGGTAAGACTATCACGCCTAGCACTATGGCACGCTATGCTCATGTGACGCTACTTCAGACAGATAAGTTGGTAGGACAGCTTGGTAATCCCATAGGCTTGGTTTCTTATAAACCATACCACTCTTCGGGTGAGGAATTTCTGCAAAACTATTTAGGTATGATTGGCTTGCCGATGGATATGCATCCAACTTTCCTTACCAACCGTAAGCAAATACTACTTACCGAGCAGGCTGCTAAGGATAAGCAGATTGTAGAGAAAATAAAGCAGCAGTTGAAGAAGGGTGGTGATGTGATTATTACCACGGGACTGCTGAAGGCTATCAGTAAGGAACTGGCTGATGTGTGCGAACTGTATTGTGGCGACCTGAAGGCTATTGTAAACGATTTCGGCTATTCAGGAAAGTCGCAGCGCGAGTTTATTATTCCGCAGGTTAAGTATTTTACAAACGATGCCTGGGAGGTCATCAGTGCTGGACGTCCGCTTAATGGCGGCGTCTCGGGATATCCCATTCTGTTGCGCGATACCTATTCTAAGGGCATGCTTTTTGTGCTCACCATTCCTGATGATTATGGCAATCTGTATGATTTTCCTGCTGGGGCACTCAATGTTATACGTCGTGCCATGAGTAAGGATATTGGAGCTTATATCGAAGGCCCGTCTAAGGTGGCACTATTCCCTTACGATAATAAAACGTTGGTGGTTGAGAATTTTAATGATGAGGCTGTTAACGTAAAGGTGGTGATTTGTACTAAAGTGTCTGCTATGCGCAACCTTCTGACAGGCAAAGAGCTGAAACCAGCGCAGCTACCCAAAATGCCGAAGATGTGGGGCCGCAACCTGTTCTTCGGTTATCCTGATGATTCAACAGTATTTGATGTGAAACTGCCTGCCCATAGTTATATAGGATTAGGGTATTAAAAACAAGAATCCCCGCTCGTTAGAGTGGGGATTCTCATTTCTCTTATTTGTTTAGTTTCCAGGTAACACCGTCCTTGGTGTCTTTCACCTCGAAACCTGCAGCTGCAAGTTCGTCGCGAATCTTATCGCTGGTAGCCCAGTCCTTATCGGCCTTGGCTTTGGCGCGCAACTCGAGAACCATATCCATTACCTTACCAAAGGCTGCCTCGCGCTCATCGTTAGTACCGCTCTTCTCGGCCTTGAGTCCAAGGATGTCCTCTGCGAAGAGGTGCATGGTCTCCTTCAGCTCTTTCAGACACTCGGCACAGATGGTGGCCTTGTGGTCGGTGAGCTTGTTGACAACGGTGCAAGCCTCAAACAGATTGCTGATAACCTGAGGTGTTGCCAAGTCATCGTTCATTGCGTCGTAGCACTTCTGGCGCAGAGCCTTAACTACCTTCTCGGTTTCGGCATCGCACTTGTCTGATATCTGTACGCGCTCCAAGTCGGCAATGGCGTTCATCATCTTCTCCAGTCCCTTCTCGGCAGCTTCCAAAGCCTCGTTCGAGAAGTCTACAGTGCCGCGATAGTGTGCGCTGAGCACAAAGAAACGGATAGTCATTGGCGAGTAGGCCTTCTTAAGCAGTGGGTGATTGCCGGTGAAGAACTGCTCGAGAGTGATGAAGTTATTATACGACTTACCCATCTTCTGTCCGTTGATGGTAAGCATATTGTTATGCATCCAATATTTAACAGCTGGATGACCCATTGAAGCCTGTGCCTGTGCAATCTCACACTCGTGGTGTGGGAATACAAGGTCCATACCACCTCCGTGGATATCAAACTCCTCGCCAAGATACTTGCGGCCCATAGCGGTACACTCACAGTGCCAACCGGGGAATCCGTCGCTCCAAGGCGATGGCCAGCGCATGATGTGCTCAGGCTGAGCCTTCTTCCACAGAGCGAAGTCGGCCTGATTATGCTTTTCGCCTACACCGTCGAGTTCACGACTGGCATCCTTCACATTCTCAAGTGAACGACCTGAGAGGATACCATACTGGAACTTCTTGTTGTAAGCCTCGATATCAAAGTAGATTGAACCGTTGCTCTCGTAAGCAAAGCCATTGTCGATAATCTGCTGAACCAGCTGCTGCTGCTCGATGATGTGACCAGTAGCATGAGGCTCGATTGATGGGCGCAATACGTTAAGCGCATCCATAGCTGCATGGTAGCGGTTGGTGTAGTATTGTGCTATCTCCATTGGCTCAAGCTGCTCCAGACGGGCTTTCTTTG
>Ga0310786_10004444_pt1 | contig 19534 bp, 12 predicted proteins | sample AusTroGonzalo_MG_FD_203881 | JGI IMG/M metagenome (GOLD analysis project Ga0310786, IMG submission 203881) | Bovine rumen microbial communities from tropical cattle in Woodstock, Queensland, Australia - Gonzalo_03 (v2) (version 2) | ecosystem: Host-associated > Mammals > Digestive system >... | reverse complement strand
TATTTATGTCCGTTACCAACGTCTCAAGAAGGTGGACGTGATGTTCATCGGAGGCAGTGACGAGCACGGAGTGCCCATCACCATCCGCGCCAAGAAAGAGGGCGTGACCCCCAAGGAGATCATTGACCGCTACCACTATCAGATGAAAGAGACCTTCAAGGGTATGGGCATATCTTACGACATATACGGCCGTACCAGTTCCCCCACGCACCATAAGGTTGCATCGGACTTTTTCCGCAAGCTGTACGACACGGGCAAGTTCATCCAGAAGACCAGTGAGCAGTACTACGATGAGGAGGCCAAGATGTTCCTGGCCGACCGTTACATTACCGGTGAGTGTCCCCACTGCCACTATGACCATGCATACGGCGACCAGTGCGAGAAGTGCGGCACGTCACTCTCACCCACAGAGCTTATCAACCCGGTAAGCACCGTAAGCGGCAGCAAGCCCGTAATGAAGGAGACCACACACTGGTATCTGCCTCTGGAGCAGTATCAGGAGTGGCTTGAAAAATGGATCCTGCAGGAGCATAAGGAGTGGCGTCCCAACGTATACGGTCAGTGCAAGAGCTGGCTCGATATGGGTCTGCAGCCCCGTGCCGTGAGCCGTGACCTGGATTGGGGTATTCCCGTTCCGGTTGAGGGTGCCGAGGGTAAGGTACTCTACGTATGGTTTGACGCTCCCATAGGCTACATAAGCAACACCAAGGAGTACTGTGACGCACACCCCGAGCGCGGCAGCTGGGAGACCTGGTGGAAAGATCCCGATACACGCCTTATCCACTTTATCGGTAAGGACAACATCGTGTTCCATTGCATAGTGTTCCCCTCAATGCTTAAGGCCGAGGGTTCATTCATACTGCCTGACAACGTTCCCAGCAACGAGTTCCTGAACCTGGAGGATGACAAGATATCAACCTCACGCAACTGGGCTGTCTGGGTACATGAATATCTGGAGGATTTCCCCGGCAAGGCCGATGTAATGCGTTACGTACTTACCGCCAATGCCCCCGAGACCAAGGATAACAACTTTACATGGAAGGATTTCCAGGCACGCAACAACAACGAGCTGGTAGCCATATACGGTAACTTTGTGAACCGTGCCCTGGTTCTCACACAGAAATATTTTGACGGAGTGGTTCCTGAGTGCGGAGAACTTACGGATTATGACCGCGACACCCTTAAGGAGTTTGCCGATGTAAAGCAGCAACTTGAATCCCTGCTTGACAACTTCAAGTTCCGCGAGGCACAGAAGGAGGCCATGAACCTGGCCCGCATAGGTAACAAGTACCTGGCCGATACCGAGCCCTGGAAACTGGCCAAGACCGATATGAAGCGCGTTGAGACCATCCTTAACATAGCTCTTCAGCTGGTTGCCAACCTGGCAATTGCATTTGAGCCGTTCCTGCCGTTCTCAAGCGAGAAACTGCGTGGAATGATTGCCCTTGAAGGAGCACAGTGGGACCGTCTGGGCGCCATTGACCTTCTGCCAGCAGGACATAAGCTCGGTAAGCCGGAACTTCTGTTTGAGAAGATTGAGGATGACGCCATCGAAGCCCAGATTCAGAAACTGCTCAAGCGCAAGGAGGAGAATGAGAAGGCTGCGGCACAGGCACAGCCGGCCAACCCCATCAAGCAGAACATTGAGTTCCCGGAATTCGAGAAACTGGACATCCGTGTAGGAACGGTACTGGAATGCACCAAGGTTCCCAAGGCCGATAAACTGCTGCAGTTCAAGATTGACGACGGACTGGGTGGCCGCACCATCCTTTCAGGCATTGCCCAGTGGTACAAGCCCGAAGAGCTGGTTGGAAAGCAGGTATGCTTCATTGCCAATCTGGCTCCGCGAACCATCCGCGGCATAGAGAGTCAGGGTATGATACTGAGCGCACTTGATGCCGACGGTACCCTGACCGTGACAACCGTACAGCGCCCCGTAAAACCGGGTAGCGAAGTCTGCTGACACAACAACATGAATATCGGAGTCATACTTGCTGCAGGCTCCGGTTCAAGAACCGGCCTTTCCACCCCCAAGCAGTTTCTGCCTTTGGGTGGAAAGACTGTTTTAGAACACTCCGTTCAGACTTTCTGCAATCACCCAGGCATAGATCAGGTTATCATTGTCACAGCACAGGAATTCATAGACAAGGTACAGGATCTGGTCAAGGCCAACCATTGGACTAAAGTGACAGCCGTATTGGTCGGTGGAAAGGAGCGTTTTGACTCAAGTCTGGCTGCAGTACGCCATTATTCGGCATCACCCGATGCAGTGATGCTGTTCCATGATGCGGCCCGTCCGCTTGTATCGGCCGATATCATATCGGACACACTTAAGGCTATGGAGACCTACGATGCGGTTGACGTGGCTATCCCGGCTGTGGATACGATTGTACAGTGTGATGCCGCAGGTTCTGTCATGGAATCAATACAAGACCGCAACTTACTGTGGCACATGCAGACCCCGCAGGGCTTCCGTCAGAAAACCATACAGGAGGCCTATCACATAGCATTAAAGGATCCGAACTTTACCGCCACCGATGACTGCGGTACGGTACTGCGCTACCTGCCTCAGGTTAAGGTGGGCATTGTTCGCGGAAACCAGCGTAATATCAAGCTGACTTACGCTGACGACCTCTCTTTATTAGAGTTCCTGCTATCACACCCAGAACGGTAGCATACATAATCAGGACACAGATTATAGCAATGGTTTCGCCCTTACGTACACTGTCGGGACGGAACTCCATGCGTATCTCATGCTGACCGGCCGGGATGTTCATGGCGCGCAGCAGGTAATTGGCGCGGAAAATATCAGCGGGCTTGCCGTCAATGTATGCCTTCCAGCCATACGGATAGTAAATCTCCGAGAACACCACGGTACCGTCGGCCGATGACTGCGACTTGTAGGTGAGTACATCAGGGGCATAGCCGGTAAGGATTATTTCGCTTCCCTGCGCAGCAGGCTTGAAGCCACTCACATAGTCCTTGAAATCGTCACCCACTACTATAGTTTCTGCAAGGTCAACAGAGCCCAGCGCCTCACACTCCTGGGCCGAACCCGAAGCCTGGTAAAGAGAACTTACGTACCATGCGTTGCCCAGCGCTCCGGGATTACGCATGGGAGTGGCACGACCGTCTTCGGCCTGGGTAATGATGTATTTGCCGTTAAGCATGCTTATTACCTGCATGTTACTCTTTGAGAGATATACATCAATGATATCCTGATAACGACGCAACTTGGCGGCGCTGTATCCTCCCAGAGACTTGAGATTGTACGATGTACGGGAATCGTTGAAGGTGTTGCTTGTAAGGTTAAGCACCCTGAAATGAGGATCGGTATCAGCCATTATGGCTTTTTCATACGGCTGGGCCGTAAAGACGCCGCTGATCTGCTTGTGCGACACAAAGTTGCTATCATTGAAGAAGCGCTTGTCAATAGGCCACATATCGGCCACAACAATCACTCCCAGAGCGGCAATCATCCACTGTTTCTTAAGCTTTTCATTTGCAAACAGCCAGACCACGCCTGCGGCAAGCAGAATGAAAACGAATGAACGGAATGCGTCACTGCGCAGCATCGAGGCTCGCTGGTCTATTATAGCAGAGAAGAGCCAATCGGGAATCTGGGCCTGAAGGTCGGCGTCGTTTGACGATGTGAATGAGAACATGGAACCACCGAACAGAGCCAGTATCAGGCATAAGCCGCCCGTCACGCCTGCGGCAATATAGATCGACTTGTTTAACCTGTCGCGTTCCACAGTCCCGTCCATAATCTGCTTGACGGCCATAAAGCCCAGTAGCGGCAAGGTCATCTCGGCCACAATTAGTATTGACGAGACTGACCGGAACTTGCTGTACATGGGGAACCAGTTGTAGAACAGCTCTGTAAGCCACATCCAGTTCTTGCCCCACGAAAGCGCGAACGAGAAGAACGTGGCCACCAGAATAGCCCATTTATACGGACCCCTTACAAGCAGCAGACCCAGTATGAAAAGGAAACATACGGCAGCGCCGGCATATACGGGACCCGCCGTGAACGGCTGTTCACCCCAGTATGCAATAGGCCAGGTCTGGCATATCTCCTTGGCGTTGGCCCTGGATACGCCATGGGCAGTAAGTTCCTTATACAGTTTTGAATCTGTTCCCACATCATACCCCGAAGCGTTACCCATAAATCCGGGAATAAGGAAGGTCAGGGACTCGTCTATTCCGTAACTCCAGGCGGTGACATAATCCAGGCTCAACCCCTTGGGGTCATCGGTATCGTTGTCCGATACCAGGTCGGAGTGTCCCCCGCGCATGGTCTCCTTTACATACTCGCTGTTGGCAAAGACGTTGGCACAGCCGGTACCCAGACCCACTATGACCGATCCGGAGAATATGGCAAAGCCCAGCACAAGATCCTTGTAACGTTTCTCCTTGATGTGCGTAAACAACTCTGCCATGAAAAGGATTCCTATGAGCATGAATACATAGTAGGCCATCTGCGGATGAGGTGAGAATCCCATAGCCGTAAATATCATGGTGAGTGACGCTCCCAACGCATATTTCTTGCGGAATATAAATATGAAACCCGCTATCACCACCGCCATCAGGGCTATTGACCATGCCTTGGTGTGGTGACCGGCCGGCTCGATTATGAAATAATATGACGAGAAACCTGCAGCCAGCGCGCCCGCAATAGCCAGCCATTTGTCAACCTTGACAGAACGGAACAGGATGTAGAAGCAGCAGAAATAGAGCATCAGCACAAGCGGAAGCATGGTGTTGTGAGACGGATGCAGAATCCTGAGAAGAGGTCTCATCAGGCCATTTGACCTGTAATAGCCGCCGCCTATCTGATATGTGGGCATACCCGAAAACATTGAGCCTGTCCACCATGTATGGTTGCCCGTCTCCTGATAATACTTTACGGACTCATGCACTGCCTCCTGATAATGGACGTTGTCACCTGCATAAAGTTCCCTACCCTCGAATACAGGGGCGCAGTAAATGCAGGAAAGGACGGCAAACACCACGACGGCCACAATATATGGCAGATATTTTTGCAAAATGTTCTTGTTCATGACTTGTAGGGTTGTTTGGAATGCGAAAATACGATTTTTATCCGCATTTCAGACACTCTGGGCGTTTTTTGTGTAAGTTTGTCTCTTGAACCACACCATAACAGTATGAAAATTGTCATTTTGGGAACCGCATGGCCGTATCGGGGAGGTATCGCCGATTTCAACAACCGTTTGGCGCAGGAATTCATCAGCCAGGGTCACGAGGTCAAGATATATACTTTCACCCTCCAGTACCCCTCATTCCTTTTTCCCGGCAAGACCCAATACTCGCCCGATCCCAAGCCCAAGGGTCTGGATATTGTCAGGCGTCTCAATTCGGTGAATCCGTTCAACTGGATTAAGGTGGGGCATGAGATACGCCGCGAGAAACCTGACATACTGATTGTCCCGTTCTGGATGCCGTTCATGGGTCCGTCTACCGGTTTTGTAGCCAGAAGACTCAGTAAATGCGGAGCAAAACGTGTGGCAATACTCCATAACCTTATCCCTCATGAGCACAAACCCGGAGACAGGATACTGTCCAGGTATTTCATAAACTCGGTTGACGGTTTCGTTGCCCTTTCGGAATCCGTAAAGGAGGACATAAACCTGTTTGACACCGTAAAGCCCCGCACTTTCAGCCCACACCCACTTTACGACCATTTCGGTGAAATGGCCTCAAGAGATGAGTCTCTTGAACATCTGGGACTTGACCCGGCTTTCAGATACATACTGTTCTTTGGCCTTATACGTGACTACAAGGGCCTGGACCTGCTGCTCAATGCATACGCCGACAGCCGGTTGCGTGACCTTGACGTGCGCCTGCTTGTGGCCGGTGAATTCTACGGCAGTTCCGACAAATACTTTGAACTGGAAAAACAGCTTGGACTGGAAGGGCTTGTAATCTGGAAGAACCAGTTTGTGCCAAGCGATGAGGTCAGGTATTACTTTGGCGCGGCCGATATAATAGCACAGCCCTACAAGACCGCCACCCAGAGCGGTGTCTCACAGATTGCATACCATTTTGGCAAGCCTATGCTGGTAACCAATGTGGGCGGACTTGCAGAGATTGTCCCCAACGGAAAAGCCGGTTACGCCGTAGAGCCGGAACCTGCCCGTATTGCCGATGGATTGGTGGATTTCTTTAAAAATGAACGCCTCCAGCAGTTCACTGAAGGCGTTATGGATGAAAAGAAAAAATACTCCTGGTCCAAAATGACCCAGGCTATTCTTCAGTGTAAAATCTGATGATACGCTCAAGCGAGCGGCGGCATACCGGACAGAACTCATGATAGGAGTTTGTCTTCATCCTGCAATCAGGAAAACCGCGCCACACCCCCTTTGACATATAGCCGCCTCCCTCATACAGGCCAGCCTCCGGCATCATGTCCTTCCACTTGCTGTCAAAATCAACTTTTGTGGTCAGATTGGGCTCCCAAGGCTCCGTATCAGAGTTGTAATACTGTTCATACTGGTCATCGTAATAATACTCATCGGCCAGTCCTCCAAAGCTGTGACCGAACTCATGCACCACCACCGGCGCAAACTGGGCATGATGCGCGGTTGTCAATGTATAGGAGTTGAATATTCCGCCGCCACCGTAGACATCGGTATTGGCCAGGATAATAATGTGCTCATAAGGCACCCCCGCCAACTTGTCATGGAGTTGCCTTAACCTTAAGGTAGTCAGGTATCGGTCCGAATAGAAGGTGCTGAAATGGGAACTGAGTGCAGTCTCTGTCCAAAGCCCCTCTTTGGGAACGCTTACCTCACCGTCCTTTGACGCCAGTTCCACCGCCAGTATATTGAAACGGTCCTGGAATGTCTTGAACGGCTCATGAGAGAAGAGACTGTTCACCGCAATGCCGGCATCCTTGTAGAAAAGTTCCATTTGATCGGCGGTATAGCCCTCAGGAACTATCACTACGTCAATGCATTTCTCGGGACTGCCGCCCTGATGCAGGTACTTCCATTCGGGTGGGTTCAAACCTATTCGGCGGATAAGGATATCCTGAGGATCAACGGTATGTTTAAGCTTTGCCGCCACCTTGTTGTAGTTGTCGGTAAGTTTAACCTCTACCACCACCTTCTGATTGGGCATCGGTAATAGGAAAACATTCTCAAAACTACGGTCCACCTGCGTTGCCTCCTCGGTGTTCTGCCACTCTTGGAACAGGGTGCTGAATGCGTTGCGGTACAATGTGTCACCCGTGGCCTCATCGGTCATCAGGATCTGGCCGTTACCCTCCAGATAAAGATCCTTGAGGTTAACCCTGCGACCGGCCCAACCGTCAATCACGTTCAGGTCATCCAGATATATCCGCGCCTCCTTGCTGTTTCCGGAGAAGGTATAATTTACTCTCAGTGTCTTATCCTGAGCCTGAACACCGGAAACAACCAGCAACAGGGCCAACGCTGCTTTACTCCTCAGTCGATACCAGTTCATAATCCATCTGTTTCTTTTCCAGATTGCAGCGAACCACCTTGACCTTGACATGGTCACCCAGACGGTAACGCTTGCGGGTACGCTGGCCTATGATGCAGTAGTTCTTCTCGTCAAACTCAAAATAATCACCGCCCAGAGAACGGATTCCGATCATACCCTCGCACTTGTTTTCTATGATTTCAGCATAGATTCCCCACTCTGTCACACCGCTTATCACCGCATCGAACACCTGCCCCATACGTTCCGACATATACTCAACCTGCTTGTATTTGATGCTGGCACGCTCTGCCTGCTCGGCCAGTTGCTCCCGATTTGAGCAATGTTCGCAATACTCCTCATACTTGGGCTGGCTTACCGTGCGGCCTCCGCTCATATAACGGGTAAGCAGACGGTGTACCATAAGGTCCGGATATCGGCGTATAGGAGACGTAAAGTGCGTATAATACTTGAATGCCAGACCATAGTGGCCTATGTTCTCGGTTGTATAGCAGGCCTTCTGCATAGAACGGATGGAGATGGTCTCTATGAGCTCCTGTTCTTTCTTACCCTTGACCTCGGCAAGCATCTTGTTCATGGACTTGGCCATCTCGGCGGGATCACCCGATGCCTTGAGCTTGTAACCGAACTTGGCCACAAAGTTCTGCAGGTTCTCCATGCGCTCGGGATCGGGCTCGTCATGTACACGATAGACGAATGTCTTGGGATTGCCGCCCTTGACAGCACCTATAGACTCGGCCACCTTACGGTTGGCCAGAAGCATGAACTCCTCAACCAGTTTGTTGGCGTCTTTTGACTCCTTAAAGAACACGCTTATGGGCTTTCCCTTCTCATCTATGTCAAACCGCACCTCAACACGGTCAAAACTCAGGGCACCGTCGGCCATACGCTTTTCACGCAGTATCTTGGCCAGGCTGTCAAGAGTCATTATCTCTGTCTTGAACTCATCGCCCGGCAGCGGATCCTTTCCGCCCTGCTGTTCACGCTCTATTATGGCCTGAACCTCCTCATAAGCAAAGCGGCGGTTACTGCGAATTACCGTACGGGCTATGCGGGAACGTTTTACGACAGCGTTATCGGTCATTTCAAGTATGACCGAGTATGTGAGCTTGTCCTCGTCCTGACGCAGGGAGCAGAGGTTGTTGCAGAGTTTCTCGGGCAGCATGGGTATGGTGCGGTCCACCAGATAGACCGATGTGGCACGCTTGAATGCCTCCTTGTCAATTATGCTGCCCTCCTGGACATAATAACTCACGTCGGCAATATGTACGCCAACCTCCCACAAGCCCTTCTTGATGGGACGTATTGAGAGTGCGTCGTCAAAGTCCTTGGCATCGCGCGGATCTATGGTAAAGGTTACCACATCGCGGAAATCTTCACGCCCGGCCAATGCCGCATCGGTAATCTCGGAGGGAATCTGGTCAGCCGCACGTTCCACATTCTCGGGATAACTGTAGGGCAGTCCGTACTCGGCCAGGATGGCGTGCATCTCGGTGTTGTTCTCACCTGCCGCTCCAAGTATGTCAATGACCTTACCTACGGGATTGCGGTCAGGGGTATCGGGCCATTCCACCACCTTAACCACGGCTTTCTCTCCGTCGCGGCCTTTCTTGAGGTTGGAGAGAGGTATGAATATGTCACGGTCTGATTTGTCCGGGGTGACCAGATAGGCAAACTTGCCCTTGACCTGAAGCGTACCTACGAATGTATCCTTGGCGCGTTTGAGAATCTCTGTCACCTCACCCTCCAATGCAGCATGCGGACGACGGGCAAAAAGGACCACCTTGACTCGGTCTCCGTTTACGGCGCCGGCCGAATTGCGCTCTGCCACGAAAACCGGATCGCTGCCGTCATCGGGCACAAGGAAGTTCTTGCCGCCCACGCGACGCTGCAGCACACCCTCCACGAACTTGCTTTTCTGCATGAGTGTGAACTGGCCGTCCTTTTCCTTGAGGAATCCGTCCTCCACCAGATCAAGCACTATGTCCAGACACATGCTGCGCATGGGATGTGTCTTGAGCTTGAGCTCGTCATAGAGACGCTTTACGCTGATACTGCTCTCCTGATTGTCGCGGAACCAGTCCGTGACAAGGTCCGTCATTGTCCTGCGGTTGAGACGGACACCGCCTTTGTATGATCTGCCCATAACGGTAATGTTTTGTTCTGTTCACGAAGATACAAATTAAAAACCGGAAGCAGTACGCTGCCCCCGATTTTTAATTTTAAAGCCCCAGGTCAGATGCCTTGAATTGAAGTAGCTCCATCTTTCGTTTGATTATGGGCACTTCATTTTCAATGAAATCAACCCTCATCTTTTCCAACGCAATGGCCTTGGCACCTTCGGCGACAAAGTAACCTATGCCGCGCTGGTTATAGATGATGCCGTCCATTGTAAGTTTCTCGTAACTGCGCATAGCGGTATTGGGATTCACGCCCAGCTCGCCGCCCAGTTCACGCACTGACAGTATCCTGTCGCCCTCCTTAAGCTCGCCGCTCAGAATCTTTTCATTGATTCCATCGGCAATCTGAAGATATATCGGTTTGTTCTGATTGAATTCCATATCGCAGTCCTTTTTTAATGTTTGATTCTTTTAACTCTAAAATATATGGCAATGAAGAGTCCCACATTAACCAGTGTATCGCTTATGGTATCAACCAACACCGGATGCTTCATCATCCACGACATTACAGGAAACATATCGAAAAGTTCATCAGGAGTGATGTTGCCCGAAGCCGTCAGTTCCCTGAATTTATCCGCATCCAAAACTCCATAAGTGAAAATGGGAGTTGCAATCATACTGAATGCTATGCTGATAAGTATCAGGCACCCTATTGTCTTGGCCGGTTTTGAGCTTTTGAATATCAGTGCGCCCAAAAGGAAAATAAGACAAACCTCAGCTATATCATCCATATAGAGGAACGGATTGGACAATGCAGTCAGCGCTTTCGGGAAGTAGAAATCCATATCCTTGAATTCATCGGACAAGGCATTGGCAAGATTCACACGTCTCTCACCCAGAATCATAAGGATGGAATCACCGCAACTGTGATCCAGCAGGCAAACTATCTGATCAAGCAACAGGTATATGGCAAAGAAAGCCAACGGAACGATAATGCAACTCACCAGAACCATTGAAACGGTTTTTTCAAAACCCGATACGGGAACCGTCAGGTACGATGACCCCTCTTTCTTGTCCGTGATAAATCCGTATATCCTTGCAGGTGAGGCCACAAGTATGATAACCGTAGAGATACCGAACAGGAAGAATCGGCCGATAACACCCATACTGTGCCAACCGTTTCCTGTAAACAGAGACATGCATCCTGTCAACAGATAACCCGTAAGGCTTATTGTGGCAATGACCAGAAGGGAAATGCCGAATCTGGCAACGGCGTTCCTGATATCAGTTACAAGATAACGACCCAGGCGGTTCATATTCAATACATCATTATTCATAGCCGTAATCATTTTACTTGTTGAACATTTCCTTTATTTCATCCTTATGGAGCAGGACAGCATTGAACAATGCCTCAATGTTTACCTTGCTCTCAATCCCCATGTCATTCCTGAGCACCTGAATGTTACCACCGGGAACCATTTCCTGGTAAAGAGCATCCGGTTCTGCTTCCGATGAATAGTCAAAATAGAGTTTTTGGGCGATTTCATCGAGAGATGCATTCAGCAATACATCCTTGTGATCCAGAATTATGATAGGATCGATGATTGCCTCGAGGTCACGGGCCTGATGCGTTGAGATGAGAAGCGTAGAGTCATCCGAAGTGTACTTGGAAACAGCCTTACGGAACTGCCCTTTTGACGGAATATCCAGACCGTTTGTGGGCTCATCCATAAACAGGTACTTAGTATTGCATGCAAGTGCAAAGCTGATGAAAGTCTTCTTGAGCTGACCGTATGACATCTGATCCATACGCTGGTTCTCATCAGTGTCAAACACTTTCATCAGTTCCGAGAACTTGTCAATGCTGAATTTGGTCCAGTACTGTCCGTGGTCACGCGCAAAGTCTATTGCCTTGCGGCGCGGTGCAGGGACTTCATCGGGCAGATAATAGATGTTTGCAAGGAATGAAGGCTTGCGATCAAACGGAACCTGACCGTCAATCTCCAGAGTACCGGACTGAACCTTCTTTAATCCGGCAAGCAGAGTGAGCATGGTAGTCTTACCTACCCCGTTCTCTCCAAGAAGGCCGTAAATCCTGCCCTCTTCAAGACTCATTGTAATGTCTTTCAGCACAACATTGCTGTCATAACTGAATCCCAAACCATTGATTTTAATCATATTCGTATATGTTTTGTCGTTGCGTTTATTGGTGTATTACTTCACTAATACACTGCAAAGATAAGGAGCATTTTTTTACGTGCATCATCATTAACAGACTTTAACACTACGGAATGCCACTTGCGTCTCATACGCACGTGCGAACCTATTCTTTTCTGGCCGTACTTGCACACAGAAGCTCCGTGAGCCACATTTTCTGCAAGTACGGCAGCAAAAAAGCAGGTTTGAGCCATTTTTATTGCCATACTTGCAAGAAATCGCCCCCACAAGCCCCGCACTTGCAAGTACGGCCACATCAAAACCCGCGTAGAAAGGAAAAGCTGGTGCTGCACGTTTGTTTCGGCCTAAATACCTATATTTGCAAATACCAAATACACATAAAATCAAGAACCTAAACCAATGAACAAAGATCACTTGTTTGTACTGGCCGAAAATTACATTTCCCAGACGGGCATATCCGTCTTTCTTACCGGTAGGGCCGGGACCGGTAAGACCACTTTCCTTAAATACATTGTTGAGAATACGCCCAAACGCTGCGTCGTGCTGGCACCTACTGGCGTTGCCGCTATCAACGCTGGCGGCGTAACGATTCACTCTTTCTTTCAGTTGCCGCTGTGTCCCTATCTGCCCGATATCCCAGAGCTGATAACCGAATACCAGCTGCCCGAGGCACACCGCCAGCTACGTAAGGAGAAAGTAAAGATCATCAAGACTCTGGACCTTCTTATTATTGACGAGATTTCAATGGTCCGTGCGGACCTGTTGGATGCTGTAGATTCAGTCATGCGCCGATACAGGCATAACAACATGCCTTTTGGAGGAGTTCAGTTGCTCATGATAGGAGATGCCCACCAGTTGCCACCCGTCGTGACCGATCAGGATGAACCTTGGCTGAAGAAAGTGTATCAATCACCATTCTTCTTTCACTCCAAGGTCATGAAGCAGCTTAAATATATTACCATAGAACTGCAAACCGTTTACCGTCAATCAGATACATCATTTCTGGATATTCTCAACAGCATTAGAGGCGGAGTAATGGACAATGCCACATACCGAATGTTGAACAGCCGCCTGGACCCGCGTTTCAATCCGGATGACAGTGCTGCAACATCGGGCCATCGATGGATCCGATTGACCACTCACAACCGTCAGGCGGATAGCATAAACCAGGAGAAGATGGCAGCCCTTAAAACCAGGCTATACACATTCTACGCTGAGATTGAGGGTAACTTCCCTGAAAACACACTCCCTGCCGAGAAGGTTCTCCAACTCAAGGAGGGCGCGCAGGTGATGTTCCTGCGTAACGACTCCCGTGAGGGCCGATACTACAACGGAAAGATTGCTACTGTTACCGAGATTGACTATGATGACGGAATCATAGTAACCGATGAAAACGGTGATGAAATCAAGGTTCCTATAGAAAAGTGGGAGAACATACAATATGAGATAGATAAAGAGACTAAAGAGATTGTACCTACAGTTGAAGGTACATTCTCTCAATATCCGTTACGAGCCGCATGGGCTGTCACAATTCATAAGAGCCAGGGGCTGACTTTTGACAACGTTATAATCGATGCAGCATCGGCCTTTACTTTCGGCCAGGTATATGTGGCTCTTTCACGTTGCCGCACACTTGAAGGCATTGTTCTTAGCAGCCCGATTTCACAATCCTGCCTTTTCAACAACAGTGATGTATCCGGATTTCATGAACAGTTCCTTCCCGTATCCGAGATGGAGCGGCAGTTGGATGCATCGCGTGCCGAGTATTTCATGAACATTCTCAAAGAGTGCTTCACTTTCAAAGAATTGGAAAGACTTACCGGTTGGGCCGGAGGAATATTCAATAATCATCTCAAGAACACCTACCCTGACCAGGCCGCGAGAATGGAGGAGAACCGCCGCAAGATCAGGGATGTTGAAAAAACTGCCGAGGTATTCCGCAGGGAATTGGACCGAATAGGCACTGACGACAAAACGCACCTTGCAGAAAGAGTTGGAAAAGCTGCCGGTTATTTTCTTCCTATATTGATTGAAGTGGCATCGGACGTAACACCGATCATGTCTGTTTCCGTTGACAATAAGGATGTAAAGAAATCTCTCACGGAGGCATCGGGCGAACTCTTGCCGGAACTCTCCATTCATCTTCAAAGCTTGAAAGACATCCTGGAAAACGGATTCAGTATAGAATCATTCCTGAAGATAAGGAACGACGTTATGCTCTCCACACTGTCCGAGTTGAAAAAGAAGCGTCAGAAAGAGCCAAAACCTGCCAGGGAAAAGGTTGTCAAGACCCAACCCACCATTGAGGAAATCTATTCCGATAACCGCCATCCCGAACTTATTCAACCTCTCATAGATTGGCGCACGGAGCAGTATATGTCCCAAAATATCCGCGCCTACTGGGTACTTACCCAGCGAACCCTCCTGGAAATAGCCGACACCTGCCCTTCTACCAAGGAGGAGCTGCTGGCGGTTAACGGATTCGGCCCCGCCAAATGGAAACAGTACGGAGAAGATATCCTTGCCCTGATTGCCAAATACAAAAAATGATACAAAAGGGGTGACCCCTTTTGTACTTTTTTCTTTTCTAAATACCATTTTATCATGAAACAAATGATTCATTGTTGCTTCACTTCCCACGAGGAGGTGATGTTCCGAAGTCCTGATGATATAGGAGCTTTCCTTAATATTCTGGCTTTATGTTCATGGAATTACGGAGTTGATATCTTTGCCGATACAGAGATGTCCAATCATGTACATCTATTATTGTTCTCATCGGAAAAAAAAGAGAATAAACTATCCTATGGAACAGCGGGTAAAAGTGTACACAAAAACGGCTTCAACAAGCAAGGAGGCACCCTTTATTCCGATTCCAGCCAACTGTCGGATTTTATAAGTTCACTCAGAAAAAGATATACCTGGTATTTCATTCGGAAATATCATCGCAAAGAAGGAAGAATGGGGCAGAAATACTTTTTCTCCCTGGTAATTGAAGGTAATTACCATATGATTTCGGCTTGTAGTTATGTTTTGCGTAATGGCTTGCATCATGGTGTTACAGGTACCGCATTCATGTACCCCTATTCATCAATTAACGATATGTTTGTTCCTGAACTTGGCAAGACCGACAGACCATATCAGGGAAGCAACAATTTGACAGAGTATCGTAAGAACAAGTCCGGTCATTGGATCAAATCAACCTCACTTCAAGATAAGACCACTCATGGATTGGTTTTTCCATATGGTTATTGTCCGATAACAGACCGAAGTGACATGAAACAATATCTTCCTAGATATTCCGAGTGGCCCGATGAATGGGTAATGTCACCGTCCGGAGTATTCTTAAGACCTTGTTTTGAACAACTCAGGCAAACCGAGTTGTTGTTTGTTTCGCCAGGAGCATTTGAATACAACATGTTCCGAAAGACCGATGAAAAGTGGATTCAGGAACAGGATCAGGATAGGAATGGAAGACCTTCAGTACAAATATCGGATATAGAACCCCTTCATTCGGATGATGATATCAGGGACTATCTTTATAACGAGCGATCATCCACTTTCAAGAATACCAGAAGTGACATTGATCTCTGTAGGATTATTGACCGATGCATCTTACCTGAGTTCAAGGTGCAATCCATTTATCAATTGAATCCCGAAAAACGCTGGTCAATCCACCGCATCCTCACCAATGAATTCCATGTACAGGACATGCAAGCTCGGCGCTGTCTTTCGCTTTGATGTGGCCGTACTTGCAAGTGTGGGGTTTGTGGGGGTGATTTCTTGCAAGTATGGCAATAAAAATGGCTCGAACCTGCGTTTTTGCTGCCGTACTTGCAGGAAATGTGGCTCACGGAGCTTCTGTGTGCAAGTATGGCTCAAAAACTAGAACTCGGCCAGGTGCATATCGCCCTTCTCGGCCAGGGCCTTGTGCAGGGCAAAAGCCTTGTCAAGGGCATGGCTGGTCTGACCCTTCTGGGCTATCTTGAGGTAATCCCACATGAGCTGCTTGTAGTCAGGATGCACGCAGTTCTCAATGATGCACTTGGCACGCTCGGCGGGTGACTTGCCACGAAGGTCGGCTATACCCTGCTCGGTAATGAGAACCTTGACACTATGCTCGTTGTGATCCACGTGTGAGCACATGGGAACGATGGCGCTTATCTTGCCTCCCTTGGCAACCGACGGACAGCTGAAGATAGAAATGAATGCGTTGCGGGTAAAATCGGCCGAACCGCCCACACCGTTCATCATCTTGACTCCGCTTACGTGGGTTGAGTTGACATTGCCGTAGATATCGGCCTCAAGGGCGGTGTTCATGGCTATCAGGCCAAGACGGCGTGCCACCTCGGGGCTGTTGGAGATCTCGGTGGGACGAAGCACAAGCTTGTCCTTGAAGAAATCCATATCATCGTATACGCTCTGCAGAGTCTCGTTGCTTACGCTCAGTGATGAGCTGGAGCCGAACTTGCAGTGACCCTCACGCATCAGGTCAATGACTGAATCCTGGATTACCTCGGTGTACATCTGGAATGCGGGAACCGACGGATCCTCACCCAGAGCACCCAGTACAGCGTTTGCCACATTACCCACACCGCTCTGCAGAGGCAGGAAGGTAGACGGGATGATGCCGCGCTTAAGGTCGCTTATAAGGAACTGGGCTACGTTGTGACCTATCTGGAGAGTGGTCTCGTCAGGAGCGGTAAAGCCGCGTGCCTCGTCGGGGATGTTAACCTCAACAATACCAATAATCTTGGCGGGATCCACCTGGATGTAATCCTTGCCTATATGGTCACTGGGCTGGTAAACGGGAATCTCGCGACGGTAAGGGGGATCGGCCGGCTCATAGATGTCATGCAGACCCTTGGCGCAGCGGGCATGGGCAGCGTTGAGCTCAATGATGATCTTATCGGCCAGACGGGCCACGGTGGGAGCGATACCCACACCTGCGGTAACCCAGATCTTACCGTCATCGCTTACATCAAAAGCCTCCATGATGCCTATGTTCAGCTTGCCGTAGAAACCATAACGCATCTCCTGTGCCATCTGGCTAAGGTTGATGTCGTTATAAGCGATTTCACCGTTGTTGACAGCGGTACGGAAATCCTTATTGGTGGTGTAGGGAGCGCGGTAACGGAGAGCGTGCTCACGTGCCAGGATACCGTCGCATGAATCACCGGTGGATGCACCGGTAAACAAGCTTATCTGGAACTCCTGACCCTTCTCGTGAAGCTCGTGGGCCATTAAACCGATCTCATGAGTGACAGCCTTGGGGGTGCCGGCGGGTGTAAATCCGCTCAGACCTACGTTGTCACCATTCTTGACAAAACGTGCTGCCTCGGCAGCGGTCAATTTCTTAAAAGCCATTATGATATATTTTAATACTTGTTTGATTCTTTGGTATAAAACCGCGCAAAAATAACCATTACCTTAAATAAAAACAAGTAAATTCGCAGCCGATTAGACAAAGGGATATGGAAGAGAACAACAAGAAACTTTTCATTGAGACCTACGGTTGCCAGATGAATGTAGCCGACAGTGAAGTCATTGCTTCAATCATGCGCATGGCCGGATACGAGCCCACTGACAACATAGATCAGGCCGATGCCATATTCCTGAACACATGCTCCATCCGCGAGAACGCAGAACAGAAGATATGGAACCGTCTGGAGGCGCTGAATGCCATGAAAAAGAAGAAAAAGGGTCTTTTCATCGGTGTTATGGGCTGTATGGCCGAGCGTACCAAGGAGGACCTTACGGAGAACCATCACGTGGATGTGGTGTGCGGTCCCGACGCCTACCTGTCGCTTCCCGACCTGATGGCTCAGGTGGAAGCCGGCAACAAGGCGATGGATGTGGAACTCTCCACCACCGAGACCTATCGCGACATCATCCCGGAGCGTATCTGCGGAAACCACATAAGCGGATTCGTATCCATCATGCGCGGATGCAACAATTTCTGCCACTACTGCATAGTTCCATATACCCGCGGACGAGAGCGCAGCCGCGACCCGCAAAGCATCCTGAACGAGGTACTTGACCTTAAGAAAAAAGGTTACAAAGAGGTTACTCTGCTGGGACAGAACGTAAACTCCTACCGGTTTGAAAACGGCCAATCCACCGTAGGATTCCCCCAGCTTCTACGTATGGTTGCAGAGGCTGTGCCGGAAATGAGAGTGAGGTTTACCACATCACATCCCAAAGACATGAGTGACGACACTCTGCATGTTATTGCGGAGGTGCCCAATATATGCCGCCACATTCACCTGCCCGTTCAGAGCGGCAGTTCACGCATACTCAAGCTGATGAACCGCAAGTATACCCGTGAGTGGTATCTGGAACGGGTTGACGCCATCAAGCGTATCATACCGGACTGCGGCCTCACCACCGACATGTTCACCGGATATCACTCCGAAACCGAGGAGGATCACCAGGAAAGTCTGTCCCTTATGCGCGAATGCCGTTTTGACGCCTCGTTCATGTTCCGCTACTCGGAGCGTCCGGGCACATACGCCAGCAAGCATCTGCCCGACAATGTACCCGAGGAAGTCAAGATTCGCCGGCTCAACGAGATGATAGAACTGCAGAACCAACTGTCGCTGGAGCGCAACCGCGAGTGCATCGGCCATGAATTTGAAGTGCTGGCCGAAGGGTACTCCAAACGCTCCCGCCAGCAACTCTACGGCCGCACCGAACAGAACCGCACTGTGGTGTTTGACAAAGGCACGCACCATCCGGGCGATTTCCTTACAGTCCGCATAACCGATGCCACATCGGCCACCCTCTTTGGAGACGAGATTAAATAAAAAACCTTAAAACACTTGACAAGGGGTATCGCGGGATATTATCTTTGCGGTCACTTTGCGCGTAACCCGCGTGCGTGTATGCGGGCGAAAGTCAAGTGACTAAGGATGATATATCAGGATTTTGAGCCTTGTCCGTTATGTGGAGCACCGGGACAGAGACCCTATGCCGGCTGCACTGATTTCACGGTTAGCAAAGAGTCTTACACTCTGATGCGATGCCCCTCATGCGGGGTGGTCTATACTTTGGACCCTCCGTCAGAAGAGGAGATGAGGCGTTATGACAAGCTCAACCTGAAACTCAAGTTGGGAGATTCTCCAAGCGGTTTTACCGGAAGACTCTACTTCAGGGTAAGAAATCACATGCTCAGACGTAAAGCCAGAATAGTTGAGACGCAGGCTTACCGTTCCAGCGGCGCACTTCTCAACTACGGTGCAAAGACAGGATATTTCTCGCATAAGATGGAGAGACGCGGATGGAAGGTGACATCGGTTGAGAGATATCATGAGGAGAGGCTTTTCTCGCTTGAGATGTTCCATCACCGCATGATAGATGTTCCGGAAATGAAGACCTTACAAGCCGGAACGTTTGATGTGATAACCCTGTGGCACGTGTTTGAGCATACCCATAACCCCAACGAGCTGTTGGACAGGTTCTACGAGCTGTTAAGGCCGGGAGGCATCCTGGTGATGGCATGTCCTAACATCAAGTCTACCGATGCCATGCATTACGGACCGTATTGGGCGGCTTATGATGTCCCCAGGCATCTCTGGCACTTCAACCCAAGTTCCATCAGTGCACTTGCACACAGACACGGCTTCACCCTGATGCACCACGAAAAACTGCCTTTTGACAGCTTCTATATCTCAATTCTGTCCGAAAGGCACATGAGACACAGGATGGCATTCATCCGCGGTATGCTGGTGGGCCTTCATTCATGGCTTGTGTCG
>Ga0310786_10004443_pt1 | contig 19552 bp, 13 predicted proteins | sample AusTroGonzalo_MG_FD_203881 | JGI IMG/M metagenome (GOLD analysis project Ga0310786, IMG submission 203881) | Bovine rumen microbial communities from tropical cattle in Woodstock, Queensland, Australia - Gonzalo_03 (v2) (version 2) | ecosystem: Host-associated > Mammals > Digestive system >... | reverse complement strand
GGAATGGGCTAGAACCTTTTATGATAGCGATGGGCATTACATTAAAGAAGAAATGTGTTGCAATGGTGCCGGGCGTGTTTGTTCCGAATGGTGCGAAGGGGAGTAATGTAAAAATATTCGAAAACCCCGCTCTTGTGAGCGGGGTTTTTATTTACTCATTGTAATCTTTGAGCATTTTGGTGCGGGTGGGATGGCGTAATTTGCGAATAGCCTTAGCTTCTATTTGGCGTACGCGCTCGCGCGTTACATTAAACATTTTGCCCACTTCTTCCAAGGTGCGCGGATAACCCGAATCAATACCAAAGCGCAAACGAATAATTTTGGCTTCTCTTTCGGACAAGGTATTTAGCACCCCTTCCACTTCTTGTTTGCGTAAGAAATCCACCGCGGCCGTTGTCGGAGTCGGTCCCAACTTATCTTCAATAAAATCTTCCAAGTTGGAATCTTCATCTTCACCGATAGGCGTAGAGAGCGAAATCGGATCTTGCATGATTTTCAAAACGCTTTTAATTTTTTCCGGCGACAACCGCATCGCTTTGGAATAATCTTCCAACGTGGGTTCTTTGCCAAATTCCTGACGGAATTTATTGGTAACTTTGGTTAATTTGGAAACCAATTCTTTCATGTGTACCGGGATGCGGATGGTGTTAGCCTGGTCGGCAATGGCGCGGTTGATGCTTTGGCGAATCCACCAGGTAGCATAGGTGGAGAATTTGAAACCGCGCTTATATTCAAATTTTTCTACGGCTTTCATGAGCCCCAAACCACCTTCTTGAATCAGATCGGATAATTCCAAATTAGAATTGACGTGTTTTTTGGCGATAGAGACCACCAAGCGCAAGTTGGCCTTAATGAGTTTGAGTTTGTCTTGCAGAATCATATCTTCAAAAAAGACAATGCGGTCATTGAAAGCCAAGAATTCCTGTTCGGTCATGGGTAAGGCTTCTACCATACGGGTATGGCGTGCGCGTACGGCTTCGATATTTGCCAAGGCGCGTTCCAATTCTTCCAAAGAAAATTTGGTTTGTTTCTTGAATTGTTTTTCGGTAATCTTTTTATTTTTGAGTTGGTTGACTAATTTTTTTACTTGCGGATACGGACCAAAATAATCATCAAAACGCTTCATGTCGTTGAGCGCTTCATTGAGGCGGTCTGCTAAATTTTTGATTTTATTAGTCAAACGTTTGATTTTGTTTTGGTTTAGGTTTAATTTGATAATGCGCGCAACTACTTCTTTTTGTTTGGCTTCTACCAGCTCAATGTAATGATTGCGTTTGCGATCGGTCAAATTCCCGGAGCGCAATTCTTTCATCAATTTGGTAATTTCTTTTTCCCGTTTGCCGATAAACTGGGCTGCTTCTTTGAGTTTTTTGCGCATGTTGTTAAGCTCGCGCGTGGTGCGTTTTCCGCGGGGCATAAGCTCTTTGGTGGTCATTTCGTCTTGATCAACCAATTCTTCCCAATTGCAAATTTCCCGCATGGTAATCGGAGATTCCAATACCATTTTGCGCAATTCCCGTTCGCGCTCGCGTATGTTGCGCGCGAGGGTAACTTCCTCGTCCCGGCTGAGCAACGGCACGCGTCCCATTTCGGATAGATACATGCGGATGGAGTTGGAAATATCCGGCATGGCCAGCGTGGCCCATTCGTCGGGTTCGGAATCTTTCATGTCTGAGCTGGATTTGAATTTTTTATCATCCGCCACCGAAATCCCCATGTCTTCCAGGGTTCCCATGAATCCTTCTACGTCGGCAGTGTTTTCTTCTTCTACAGATATTCCATTTAAGTCCTCTAGGGACCCTAAATTTTCCTTATTGGTGGCGCCTTTGGCGCGTTTTGGTCGGGCATTTGCCATGTGTGTTTTACCTCTTGATTTTCTAATTTTTTAATTGGTTTTGTAACTGCGTCATTTTTTGCAATAAATCCGCGGGAACCTGCCCGGCTCCGGCCGATTTAATTTGTTGGCGCACGGCTGCGAGCTGGCGCTGCAGGGCTTCTTTTTCTACGGCCCGTTTGCAGGCGGCAATATCGCGCTGCGCTAAAAAATCGTTGGGCAATTCGGTCATAGAAAGCCGGATTGCTAATTGTGTATAAGTGGGAACCAGGGCACATACGCGCTCTGTAAATCCCGCCGTCTGTGTGTTTTCCGCGGAGGCTTGGCAAACCGCTTGCAAGAGCTCTGCCAAAGAACGGCTGGCAAAATGTTGCACCAATTTTTCGCAACCGGCCGCTTCTTGTGGAAAGCGTAATAGCCAACTGACTAAGTTTTCTTCTGCAGCATTGAAGACTTCTGGCTGAGTCGTTTTAACAGCTGCAGTCGGTTGGGCTTGTTTCTGAAAACGTTTTTGAAAACGTTTAGCGGTTTGTTCTTTGCTGCGCACGCGGGCCAATACCAATTCTTCTTCCACCTGTATTTGTTCGGCGATATATTTAACCCATTCTCGTCGCACAATCGGATCGGCTTGCTTGAGTACCGTTTCTGTCAGTTCGTTAATTATGGCAGTTTTGGCTTGCGGCTGAAGCGGTTTGGCATAGGCGTTTAGTTGTAAATGGGTATGAAATTCAATCAAATCTTGCGCGTGGTTTAAGACCGTTTCAAAGGATTCTTTGCCATATTTGGCAATATATTCGTCGGGGTCTAATCCGTCAGACAAAGAAGCCACTTTGACAAACAGTCCCTGTTCAATCAAAATCAGCGCTCCGCGCAGCGCCGCCTTAATTCCGGCGGCATCCGGGTCAAACAGGACAATGACATTATCCGTATAACGTTTGAGTAGCCGCGCATGGTCGGGCGTTAAGCTTGTCCCCAGTGGTGCAACTGTATAATCAAATCCGGCCTGATGACAGGCAATTACGTCCATATATCCTTCTAAAAGAACCGCTCGGCCGGTTTTGCGTATAGCAGGTCCTGCAAAGTTAAGCCCGTAGAGCACTTGGCTTTTGTTAAATAAAGCGGTTTCCGGAGAATTGAGATACTTGGGCTCTCCCTCGCCTAAAATGCGTCCGCCGAAACCAATAGTTTCGCCGCGTGGGTTGATAATCGGAAATAATAAACGATTGCGGAAATAGTCATGCGAATTATAGTTAAGAGAACACAGGCCGGCATCTTTGAGCTGTTGGGTGGAATACTGATTGGCTTGGGCAGCGCGGATTAAAAAACTACCGTCATTTGGAGCCAAGCCCAATTCAAATTTAAGAGTAGTCTCTTTGGTAAGGCCGCGGCTTTTGATGTAATTGCGCGCGGCAGTACCCTGGGTACTGAGCAAATTTTTCTGATAGTATTTTTTGGCAAAATCTAATGTTTTGCGCAGGTTGATACGTTGCTGTTCTGCGGCGGAAAAATTGCCTTGCGGTTTATATTCCACCCCGGCCAAATCGGCTAGTTTTTCAACCGCCTCATTAAAAGAAAGATTTTCTACTTTCATCAGAAAATCAAAAATATCGCCGCCTTCCTGACAGCCGAAACAATAGTAAAGGCCTTTTTCGCTGCTGACGGTAAAAGAGGGAGTCTTTTCTTTATGGAACGGACAACAGGCTTTCCAAGTCCGGCCTGCTTTTTTTAGATGCGGCACATATTGGCGCACTAATTCCGCAATATCCAACCGCTGTTTAATTTTTTCGGATATATTTTCCTGAACCATAAAGTTTTACTGTTTTTCGTCTAAAATTCGTACGCGCCCGTGCGCCTGCGCGCGGTAAACGACAGAAGACAATAGCCCCCGGTCCCCCGCGGGCTATTGTCTGAAAAACGGCTATATTAATACCGGCGGCGTTTGGTACGGCGCGCGCGGCGTTGTGCTTCTTGAGATTTAATTTTGCGTTTCACACTGGGCGGCATGTACGTCTCACGGCGTTTGATTTCCTTGAGAATACCGTTTTTTTCGCATTCGCGTTTGAAACGTTTGATAGCCTCTTCCAAATGTTCGGCGTCTCTGACTTTCACAAAAACCATTTACTTTTTCACCACCTTCTGTACTACCAGCTAAAAATCAGTATCTATATTATAGCAAATTGTTGCCACCCGTGAAATGGGTTTGAAAAAATAGGGCTTGACTTGTTTTTTTTTTTTGGTATAATAAGCGCAATGTCATACTGAAAAGTTGTTGTTTGGGAGCTGCACCTTGTGGGTGGTAAAGCGGTGGAGAGGCTGAAATCTGTTTATTAGACCCCGTATTACAACTTTACGGGGCACCGCCAAGTGGTAAGGGCGGTGGTTTAGCATGACTAAATTAAGAAATAGGAGAGGAAGTAATATGAACAACAAAACACACAAGAACCATTCCCGAAGTTGCGGTTCGCAGGACTCGGGAATCTCGGCCTTGTTTAAGAAAGCGGATGAGACCCCCGATTACAAATTTCGGGGGTGGTACAATAAAACATTCATGGGAAATAAAACTAAAAACCATTCCCGAATGTCTTTATCGGGAATCTCGGGGATGGCAAGAGGATTTACACTAATAGAACTATTAGTGGTAGTACTGATTATCGGCATTCTCGCGGCGGTAGCCTTGCCACAGTATGAAAAAGCAGTTGAGAAAGCCAGAGTGTCCGAGGTTTTAATTAATCTCAAGGCCTTGTATACCAATGCGCAAGCATATCAACTTGCTACCGGAGTAAACTATCTTGATAGTACATCCTCGGAAAATGTAGGCATAGAAACATTGGGTGAGTGTTCGCATACCGCAAGTAGTGCTTGTGATGTAACTTGCCCATCAAAAAATTGGAGTAACTGTTTTTATGATTTATATGGGCCGGCTGATCAGCCAAGTTTTTATTTTGTTAGAAACGGAGGGCAAATAAGAATTTATTATAACGGAAAAGAATTTTATTGCTATGATTACGATGATAATAGTGGTACAAATTGTAAAACATTTGGTTTCCCTCGCTTATCAGGAGGAGCTTATTATCAATAAGAGTAGAAATGAAAAACCCCCGGCAATACCGGGGGTTTTTTAATGAGTAAACTTATTTGGCGTTTACCATTTTGGCACGAGAGATATCGCCTTTCTTGTCTAAGAAATAGAGATATCCTTTTTCTTTTTTAATGCCGGTTTTTTCTACTTTTTTGGGCTTACCGCCTTTTTTGCCGCCGCGGGCCATTTGCACACGGGCCACGTCGCCGTCTTTATCAATGTAGTATAAGAAACCGTCTTCGCGTTCTACGCCGATTTTCATTACTTTTTCAGCCATTTGTACTTCCTCCTTATAATATATACTTCGTTTGCAGGGTCCGGATATAATAAGTCAAAATGTTTGATCCGAAAAACTTCTGTCGGATACTGAGTCCAAAGACCCCTACTCCAAAAGTCTAATAAATATTACAAAGTTTTGCAAGTGTTTTTTTCCTCGGCAGACAAAAAAATCTCTCTCGGAGTAATTTTTTCGTCGTACGCGTAGAAAATAAAAATGTCTTTTTGTCCTGTGCGCGGGTCCTAAATGGTATAATACCTATATATATCCCCGAAACGAAGGACACGTATATGTACTTAAAAGCGATCGAAATTGTCGGATTCAAATCTTTTGCAGACCGGATGCGTTTGGATTTTGAGCCGGGCATTACTTGCGTGGTCGGCCCAAACGGCTGCGGTAAATCAAACGTGATTGATTCCGTGCGTTGGACCATCGGGGAAATGAGTTGGAAAGCCTTGCGTTCGGCTTCTATGGTGGATATTATTTTTAACGGAACCGCCAAACGCGCTCCGCTTAACATGGCGCAAGTAAGCATGGTGTTTGATAATTCTACGCGCAATTTACCTCTTGATTTTAATGAAATTACCGTCACACGCAAAATTTTCCGCTCCGGTGAAAGCGAATACTATTTAAATAAGGTACAATGCCGCCTGCGCGATATACGCGATTTGTTTTTAGATACCGGTATCGGCGGGGAAGGGTATGCTATTATTGACCAGGGCGGAGTAGAAAGTGTACTCTCAGCCACGCCGGAACAACGGCGCGAAATGTTTGAAGAAGTGGCCGGTGTATCTAAATATAAAGCCAAACGCGAGGAATGTATCCGCCGTTTGGAGCGCGTGGATATGGACCTTGCACGCTTGTCCGATACGGTGGCGCTGATTGCCGAACAAATTAAAAAATTAGACGGTGAAGCACGTAAAGCCCGCCTTTATCAAAAATACCGTGAAGAACTCAAAGAAAGTGAAATTGCCATTTCCTTATGTTCTATTAAAGAAGCAGACGGTTTGATTAGCAAACATACGGGTGAATTAGAGCCGATTTTGAGCCGGATGAAAGATTTGGAAAATCAAATCTCCGCACAGGAAGGCCAAACCGCCGCGATGGATTTGAATTTAACTCACAAGCAAAAAGAAGTGGCCGATTTTAATGAAAAAATTGCAGCCAGCAAATATCAGGTCGGTTTGTTAGAAGGGGCGATTAAAAATTGCGACAATTTAACTGCGGAATTTGCGGCACAGCTGGCCGCTTCCGGCAGTGAGGCCGAACGCGGGCAGAACCGCCTCAAAGAAATTACTCCCGCGATTACCCGTCTTAAAGAACAATTGGCGCAGGCTGATGCTCAGTTGGCTCCTTTGCAAAAACAATACAACGAAACCTTTGCCGCCTCCCAACAACAAGATCAAGATTTGCACGATACGGATATGAATATACAGCGTGCCAGCGCGGATTTGATGCGTTTGGTGCAGTCGCAGATGGAGTGCCAAAATAAAATTGCATTGGAAGAAGCCAATGTGCAACGCGAAAGCGAAGATTTAATTACCTTAGAAAAACGCAGTCAGGCAGATAACGGAGTGGAAGGTTTGCGTAAAGCCGCGGAAGAAATCCGCGTTCGTTTGCAGGAAAAACAAAATGCCGCCGCGCAAGCGCGCGAACAAATTACACAAACCGAAACACAGCTCAAAGAGTTGCAACAAAAACGCAGCCAGTTAAACGAACAACTTTCTGTGTTGAAATCCGAACAAGCCGCTTTAAATACGAAATTAGAAATGATTGCCGCCGCCGGAGCCGATGACCCGTATTGGGTGGGGGTGAACTTACTTGAAAAAGCCAAATTATCCGGCGTAAAAGGTACCTTACGCAAAGCATTAAAATATAAAGCGGCGTTGGCTACTGCTGTAGAAGAAGCGTTTGGAAAATATTTAGATGCGGTATTATGTGAAAATGAATCGGCCGCCCGCAAAGCTATTGCTAAATTAAAAGAAAACGGCAAAGCCCGCTGTAAATTTATTTTGCTAGACAAGGTGCCTGTTGTGGCCGCGGCCAAAGGGACGCTCAAAGAGTCTCTTAAATATGCGCCGGAACTGGAAAATTTAATTCGTGTATTAGTCGGAAATTATTCTGCCGGAGAAGAAGGAGATTTGCAGGGCGGATTTTTCTTAAGCGCGGGTGCGCCGGGCGTGCAAGCGCCGGAAGCATATTGGGGCGAAGAAGAAACCGTCAAACAACAACTGGCAGAAAAAGAAAAACAGGAAGAGAAACTTTCCAAAGATATTATCGCTAATTATGACACGCTGACCAAAACCGACGAGCAATTGCGTGCTTTGCGTGCGCAAGTGCAAGAAGCGGCGGTATCTGTCGGTGCGGTGCAAGGAGAGTTAGCGGCCAAAGAGCGCGAACTGAAACAAGCTGAAGAGGCCCTTGCCCGTGAAACCGCGCAAAAACAACAATTAATGTTGCAAGTAAATAAACGCAAAGAAACGGTAGAAAAATTAAAAGCAGATTTGCAAAACATTATTGGGCAGCAAGCAGAAATTAAAACCAAGACGGAAGCTTTGCGTTTGCAGAAAGTGAAGTTGCAGCAGCAAACCGAACAGACTAAAAAAGTTGTCAATGAATTAAACGGTAAATTATACGAGGGTAAAATCCAGCGTAATAATATTGAAATGGACTTAAAGTCTACGGAATTTGAATATAATACCCTCTTGCAAAATGAAGGCAAACGTGCCGAAGCCGCCAAAACAGCCAATGCCCGTTTGCAGGCTTTGGCGGAAGAAAAACTTTCTATACAAGCGAAATTGTCTTCTGAGCGCGATGGGTTGGCTGCCTTGGAGACCGATGAATATAAATTGCGTCAGTCTTTGGAAGCCTTGAAGAAAGAATATAATGATAAAATGGTGGCCCTCAGTAACAGCAAAAAACAATTTTCCGATTTGCAAATCAAGCAAAATGATTTGGAAAATGCGCTTGCCAATGCGCGCCGTCAACGTACTACTGTTGTAAATAATTTGTTTGAAAATTGGAATATTACGCCAGAAGAAGCACAACTGAATTTCGGAGACAAACAAGTAGATTACGAACGCGTGAAAATGATGCGCAAACGGATTGAAAATATGGGAGCCGTGAATATGACCGCGCCGGAAGAATATGATGCGCTGTCTGAGCGGCATAATTTCCTAAAGAGCCAAATTAATGACTTAGAGGAAGCCAAAAAAGATTTGCGCTCTGCTATCCATAAAATTAATGTTACTACGCGCGACAATTTCAAATATACATTTGAACAGGTCAAAATGCACTTTAAGAATATTTACCAAACGCTTTTCCGCGGCGGAGAATGTAATTTGGTGTTGACGGACCCTGAAAATTTATTAGAAACCGGTATTGAAATTTATGCGCAGCCGCCCGGTAAAAAATTATTAAACATTTCTTCTATGTCCGGCGGTGAAAAAACGTTGACGGCGCTCTCACTGTTGTTTGCGTTTTTTACGCACAATCCCGCCCCGTTCTGCATTATGGACGAGGCAGATGCGGCTTTGGATGAAGCCAATGTGGAGCGCTTTGTAAACCTTATCAAAGAGTTTTCTTCCAGCACGCAGTTTATTGTGGTTACGCACAATAAACGCACCATGGAATCAGCCCGCCGTTTATATGGTATTACCATGGAAGAAAGCGGGGTTTCTAAAGTGATGTCCGTAAACTTGGCTGACCGCGCCGATGCCGCTAAAAAAGCCGAACTGGAAACCATGGCGGTGCAATAATGAAATACGGCATACTGGCAGATATTCATGGGAATTTAGAAGCTTTCGAAGTTACGCTTAATCGCCTAAAACAAGAAGGAGCAGAGAAGTATATTTTCTGCGGAGATTTAATCGGCTACGGGCCGGATCCAAAGGCTTGCGTGCAACGATACAGCGAACTGATGCAAGCCGGTCTTGTAGAAGGAGTGCTTGGTAATCATGACGGCATTATTTTGCATCCGGAAATGCGAGAATATTTTAATGTAGAGGCGTTGGAAGCACTTGATTGGAGTATTGCTCAGCTGGATAAAAAATCTTTGAGTTGCGTGTCTTTTCTGCCGGAAATTCTTCCGCATGAACAATATACGGTGGTGCATGGTTCTCCGCGCGATCCGCTTAAAGAATATTTTGTCAATTCCTTGCAATATCACCAAGTGTATGAGGATTGGTCCGGGCAGATTTTATTTGTCGGGCACAGTCACATGCCTTTTTATATGGCCGGCAATGAAACGGATTGTCATATTCATTTATCCCGTGAAGAAGAAACCCTTCAACTGCAAGAAGATCTGCGCTATGTGATTAATCCCGGCTCGGTAGGCAAGCCACGCAATAATGATGTGCGTGCCTCCTTTGGCATATGGGATAGTGCAGTGCATGAATTTTCTTTTCTGCGCGAGCCGTATGATTATGAACGTACACAACGCAAAATGGTCCGCGCCGGATTACCTTCGCTGCTGATAGATAGTTTATCTTTAGGAATTTAACAAAATAGAAAGTCGCCCAAAAGGCGGCTTTCAAATTTTGTACCCGGCTTGCGACCTTTGCAGCCGCGACGGCACGGCAACGCGCCTGCTGAGTTAAAAAGGTCCCAATAAAAAACCCTACGCTTACGCATAGGGTTTCTTAAATGGTGGACCCGACAAGGATCGAACTTGCGACCTCCTGCATGCCATGCAGGCGCTCTCCCAGCTGAGCTACGGGCCCGTTCAAAACGGTTCCTATATAGTATAGCAATTTTTCCAACGTTTGAAAAGTCCCTTTTGTTTTTTGATACAATGATAGCAGGATGTAAAATTTATTTTGCGGGGAAAAGTATGAAACAAATTTTAGTAATGGGCGGTGCAGGCTATATCGGTTCGCATACGGTCAAACATTTGACGGAACAAGGGTATAAATGTGTGGTGGCGGATAATTTGATTTACGGTCACCGAGAGGCCGTACCCGCCGGAGTACCTTTTGAAAAAGCAGATTTGAATGAGCCGGATTCTTTGGAAAGGGTGTTTAGCAAATATGATTTTGAGGCAGTGTTGCATTTTGCCGCATTTGCCGCAGTGGGAGAAAGCGTAACAGATCCGCAAAAATATTATCACAATAATGTAGTGGGAACGCTTAATTTGCTGGCATCTATGAAAAATCATGGTGTGCAAAAAATTGTATTTTCCAGCACCTGCGCTACTTATGGCGAGCCGCAATATACGCCGATAGACGAAAAGCATCCGCAAAACCCCATTAATCCATACGGCCGTACAAAACTGATGATTGAGCAGGCCTTTGCAGATTATGCGCATGCGTATGGGTTGAAATATATTGCGCTGCGTTATTTCAATGCGGCCGGTGCAGCAGCCGACGGTGCAATTGGCGAGGCGCACAACCCCGAAACCCATTTGATTCCTATCGTATTGGAAGCCATTAGCGGCAAACGTAAGTGCCTGAAGATTTTTGGGACGGATTATCCTACGCCGGATGGCACGTGCCTGCGCGATTATATTCATGTGGAAGATTTGGCCGAAGCGCACCGGTTAGCGTTGGAAAAATTGGACGAGTACAGCGGATATATTAATTTGGGAACAGGCGTAAAAACTTCCGTCAAGGAAATTGTAACTGCCGCGGAAAAAGTAACGGGCAAGAAGTGTCCGGTAGAAATTGCCCCGCGCCGCGCAGGAGACCCGGCCGAACTGTATGCCGCCAACGGCAAAGCCGAAAAAGTACTGGGTTGGAAACCGCAGTATTTGGATATTAAAAAAATTATTGAAACCGCTTGGACCTGGGAAAAGCACCGAAGATATTAAAAATACTTCTAGTTATAGCAACTGAATAAGCGGACAAATATCAAAAATGTTTGTCCGTTTTGTGTTGTTTTTTCGTCGGTAAAAAAAGGCTTGACTTGTTTTTTTTTTTTGATAAAATAGTATGCGCAACCCTGTTCGGTCTAAAGGTTGCAAAAATGAAAATAGGAGATATTATATGAATAACAAAAAAGTATTCACACAAAACAAGAACCATTCCCGAATGTCTTTATCGGGAATCTTGACCTTGTTAAGTAAACAACGAGATCCCCGATTACAAACCTCGGAGATGGAACGCCGTTGGGAGACTCCCGATTACAAATTTCGGGGGTGGGCAAGAGGTTTTACGTTAATTGAACTACTGGTAGTAGTTTTAATTATTGGTATCTTGGCCGCGATTGCTTTGCCGGAATATGAGCGAGCCGTACACAAATCCCGCATGGCAGAAATCCCGGTGCGTTTGAAACGATTGCAAACAGCAGCAGATGAATATCTGTTAGCCAATGGACAACCTACGGGTCTCATTTATTTAGATGACCTAGACCCTGATGTTATGGCCGGTTTAACATCCCTCGGTGGAGATCAGTCCCATTATTATCGTTCTAAAAATAATGTGGTTTATAATGGAGGTTGCAATTTTTCCAGTTGGTGGCAAGGTTGTTGGGTGCAAGCAGCTTATCTGATGGATGGTGTATTTAACGGAACTAGTACTTATGCGAAAAATCAGGTTGAATTATATTTGAGAAGAAACTTAACTTCTAAATGGAGTGGTTCGTGTTCTTACAGTACTTTGAATCCAGATGGAAAAGCCTTGTGTAAACCCTTTGTGGCTTTAGGATATTCGGAAGGCGGCGGCATCAATAGTAACGATTTTTAGAACTAAAGTATGTATAAAAAATCCCCGCTTTTGGCGGGGATTTTTTGTGGTTTTTATTCCTATTTCAAGAAACTCTTTCCGGTTTGCAGCGGCGGCAAACCTAAATACTCTGCTGCGGTTTGCCCTAAATCAGCATAGCTGTTTCGCGCGCCTACAAAACCTGGTATGACTTTTTTGCCGAACATAATCACGGGTACATGTTCGCGCGTGTGGTCGGTTCCTTTATAGGTTGGGTCACACCCGTGGTCCGCGGTAATAAATACAATGTCATCTTCTTGCAGAATGGCTTGCAATTGCGGCAGGCGAGAATCAAAATATTCCAGTCCTTTTTTGTAACCGTGCGCGTCGCGGCGGTGGCCCCATACCATATCAAAATCCACAAAGTTCGTAAACACAATACTGTTCCCCGGTGCCTTTTTTACTTCGTCAAGCGTCACATTCCAAAGTTCTTCTAGCCCCGAGGCTTTTACGGCCCGCGTAACCCCTTGCGTAGCAAAAATATCATTGATTTTGCCGACAGAAATCACCTGACCGCCTGCTTTTTTCATGACATCAAGCAAGGTTTCCTGCGGAGGTTTTACGGAATAATCATGGCGATTTTTAGTACGCTTGAAATCACCTTTTTTCTCTCCCTCAAACGGTCGTGCGATCACCCGCGCAATGTTATAGGGTTTCAAATGCTTGAAAGCAATTTCGCATACTTGATATAAACGGTCCAAACCGAAATGTTTTTCGTGCGCGGCAATTTGAAATACGCTATCTGCCGACGTGTAACAAATAGGTTTCCCGGTTTTAATATGTTCTTCTCCAAATTCTTCAATAATTTCTGTACCGGAAGCAGCTTTGTTGCCCAAAATGCCCGGCAAATGGGCTTCTGTGCAAATTTTTTCAATTAGTTCCGGAGGGAAAGATGGGTATTGCGGCGGGAAATAACCCCAGTCAAAAGTAACCGGTACGCCGGCCATTTCCCAATGGCCCGAAGAAGTATCTTTGCCTTTGCTGACTTCTTTCATATAACCGTATTTAGCAGGTAAATTAATTGTAGCGGCAGGTTGCGGCCCGGCAGCAACCGTTTCCCCGGTAGAAGCACGGGCGGCTTCAAATAAACCTAGGGCGCTCAAATTGGGCAATTGTATGCCATGGCAATGTTTAGCGATATGGCCTAGCGTATCTGCACCGGCATCTCCAAAATTAGCGGCATCTTCCGCACCGCCGATTCCAAAAGAATCCATCATTAAAATAATTACACGTTTGTTATTTGTCATAGTAGCTCCTTTTTTTAACTGTAGCATTTTTCTGTTCTTTGTGCCAGCCGGAAAAAATATTATATACGAACGCTGCCAATACTTGCTAAACTATAGAAAAGCTGTAACAGGGGGATATATGAATAATGCCTATAAAGCGATGAGAGAATTTTGGTTGGATGTAAAAAATTTACAACACAAACAAGAAGTACCTCAATTAGGGAAGTATAAAATTTGTGTAGCGGGTGTGGAAATGGCTGCGGCAGACCGGAACGGAAAAATTAAAAAGTTAATGCTTGCCGCTTCTACACTCGGCAATGCTAGTATGTATTTTGAAAATAACAGTGCCAGCGGATTAGGTGGTTTTACGGGGGGATCTGCGCAAGGCCCGGTGCGTGAAAAAGCCAAACTGTTATTGAAGCAAGCGGCAGAAGTAGCCGGTCAACTACCGGTAGTAGCCCAGTTACAAGAACAAGAAAACGCGCAGCATGTAACCTTGTTTGCTTTGTCAGGTACGGGGGAATTGCGCGCACAAGATGTCGCGGAGGCAGAAGTGCGTAATCCCGCGCATCCCTTATATGCTTTTTTTGCTTATACACAACAACTATTAGGGGCTTTTCGTGCCGAGCAGGAGGCAAAACAAACCGCGCCGAAGCCGCCTGTAGTTAAATAAAGTAAGAACACAAATGGAATAACCGGATGACTCATTATAAGAGAAAAGGATTTAAGAGAACTTTTGTATGGGTGCTGCTGGCAGCCTTGTTTGCTGCGGGTGTTTCGGTTATGTATTGGTGGCAAGTTAGCCATCGATTAGACGAAGATGCACGGGTAATTTTAGAGGGAGTTGGCAAGGAATTAGCCGAAAATGTCACCAATGTTCTTAGTTCGCAACAGAAAATTTTGACGACATTAGCCGTTTCGCTGGAAGATGACCCAATTCTTACCCAACCTGCTAAACTGATTACTTACCTCAAAGAACAAAACGACCGGAGTTTGTTTTCGCTGACCGGATTTCAATTTGCTGACGGAAAAACAATATTTTCGAATGGAGATAAACAAAAACAGTTTCTATCGCCGGAACTGGTAGAAGCGGTTAAAGAAAATTATTTTCTTGTCTCCTACCAATCCTCTCATCCACTCTATCCCGATCAAGCCAGCTTGCTTTTGGCGGCTACGGTGCAAAATCAACAGCAGCCGTTTGGAATTGTATTTGCAGTGCAGCCGGTTACTTCTTATCAACATGCACTGGAAGATTTTTTGTTAACAGATACTAGCTTGGCATTGGTAATAGACCAACAAGGGCAAGTGCTGATGTCTTACCCGAAAGCATGGTCTGATAATACGTTTGAAGTGTTAGATTCTTCCACCCCGGACAAACGATTTTCCAAAGACGAAATGTACAGCAATATCCGGGAAGGAAAAGGGGATATTTTTGGTTATATTTTTGATGGCAAACAACGCTTTTTATCTTATTATCCGATAGGGTATAACGGCTGGTATGCTATTGCTATATTGCCGGAAGTTTCTGTTGCGCAAACCATCAAATCGCTTATATTTATGTCTTGGGTGGTATGTTTGTCCATTATCGGGGTATTGGGGTTGTTATTAGCATTCATTTTACGCCAGCAGCATAAAAACACAAAAGCCTTGTATGAAATGGGTTTTGTGGACCCTTTGCTTCATACGGATAATCTAAATGCCTTCCGTTTGAAATTTCCGGAAGCTGTACAAATTTGGAAAGATCAAAAAAAGCCGTTTGCACTGGCCATTGTAAATATTAATCAATTTAAGGCGATTAATAATATGTATGGCTTTGAGCAAGGAGATGGGATTTTAATACAGGTAGCCAATTCATTGCGTAGCGGATTAAAAGAAGGAGAACTGTTTTGCCGGATGAATTCGGATATATTCTTGCTGTTATTGGATTGTGCCGATCCGGAGATATTGGGTAAACGGGTAGATGCACTGTTAGACCAGGCGAGCCATTGTTGCCAAATAGAACAAGTTTATGTGCCGCTTTCTATGACTTGCGGAATTTATATTGTAGAAGAAAATGTGCCTTTTTATATTATGTTAGACCGAACCAATTTGGCTTGGTCAACGGCTAAACAACGCGCCGGAATCCGGTATGCTTTTTATGAAAGCGAATCCCTGCAGCGCCTTGTGCTGGAAAAACGTATCGAAGCCAGCATGGAACAGGCATTAGCGGACAAAGAATTCAAATTATATTTGCAGCCGAAATGCGATTTCAAAACCGGTTATACTGTCAGCGCGGAAGCCTTGGTGCGCTGGCAACATAAAGAACAAGGAATGATCCGGCCGGATTGGTTTATTCCCGTATTTGAAAGAAATGGCTTTGTGGTAAAACTGGATTGGTATATGGCCGAGGAAGTAGTGCGCCTAATCAAAAAATGGATTGATACCGACGCTCCCATTGTGCCGATAGGGGTTAATTTTTCCCGTTTACATTTAGAAGAGCCGGATTTTATCAGTCGTTTAGTGCAGCTGACCGATCAATTCGGCGTACCACATGAATTGTTGGAAATAGAGCTGACGGAAAGTGTTGTATGCGATCATATGGAAGCCATGAAAGAAGTGGTGGACGGATTACATCGGGAAGGTTTTTTGGTAGCCATGGACGATTTTGGGGCCGGATATTCTTCGCTTAATGTCCTTAAAAATCTAGATTTTGATTGTGTAAAATTAGATAAAGAATTTTTGAACAAAGGGGAAGGCAACCCGCGTATGCATCAAGTCATTTCCGGTTTGGTTAAGATGATCAAGGAATTGGGTTGCAAAGTAGTTGCCGAAGGGGTGGAGAATAAAGAACAGGCGGATTTTTTAAGCAGTATCGGGTGTGATGTGGCTCAGGGCTATCTATATTCAAAACCCATCCCGGCAGGAGACTTTGAAAAAAGGCTTTGGGATGAAATCGGACAATAAGTTTGTGCGGTTTACAGCTACGGTATAAAAAAGCTAGGATAATTTGTAGCAGTTTAAGAAGACATTTTTGCTTAATGATTAGGAGTTCTTATGGCATCTAAAAAACAAAAAGCACTTACAGTTATACAAACAATAGGCCGTTCTTTTTTCTTACCCATTTCTATTTTGCCCGTAGCCGGGTTATTATTGGGAATTGGTGCTTCTTTTTCTAATCCGGATACTATTGCGCAATATGGGTTGCAAGCGTGGATGGGAGAAGGAACTTTTCTAAATCATGTATTTTTATTGATGACCACCGTGGGCAGTGCGGTATTTGATAATTTACCGCTGTTGTTTGCTTTGGCTGTTGCGTTAGGAATGGCAAAAGAAGAAAAAGCGGTGGCGGTATTGTCTTCGGGTTTGGCTTTTATCGTGATGCACAAAACGATTTCCGAATTGCTGGCTTTTTCCGGACAAATTTTACCTAATGGCGAGCTGGCTCCGACGGTAGTTTCCGGTACGATTACCACGGTGCTAGGCATGCAAACCTTGGAAATGGGTGTGTTCGGTGGAATTATTGTGGGGTTACTGGTGGCTATTTTGCATAACCGTTTTTATAAGATAGAACTTCCGGCGGTATTTTCCTTTTTTGGCGGCGTTCGTTTTGTACCGATTATCAGTACTTTGTGTGCGATTGTGTTAGGGGTGGTATGCTATTTTGCCTGGCCGCCGGTGCAGAAACTTATTCTACTGAGTGGTCATTTGGTGGTAAAATCGGGTTATGTCGGCACCTTTATTTTTGGTTTTATTGAACGCGCGCTGATTCCGTTCGGGTTGCATCATGTGTTTTATATGCCGTTTTGGCAGTCTGCTATTGGCGGCGTGATGAATATAGATGGCAATATGTATTACGGGGCGCAAAATATCTTCTTTGCTCAGTTAGCCTCGCCCAATACAAAACATTTTGCCATTGAAACCGCCCGCTTTTTATCCGGCGAATATCCCATCATGCTCGGCGGTTTATTAGGGGCGGCTTTAGCAATGTACAATACGGCTAAAACCAGTAAACGCAAAATTGTAGGCGGCTTGTTGTTCTCGGCGGCATTGACTTGTTTTATTACCGGTATTACAGAGCCGATTGAATTTACTTTCCTGTTTGTAGCGCCGTTATTATATGTTGTACATTGTTTCTTTGCAGGTATAGGATTTGTATTGATGCACCTGTTCAAAATTACCATCGGAACCACTTTCTCTTGCGGACTGATTGACTATATTTTGTATGGGGTGCTCCCCGGCCAAGCCAAAACCAATTGGATGTATTTTATTCCGATAGCGATTGTGTTCTTTGCGGTGTATTATTATTTATTCAAATGGGCTATTTTGAAATGGAACTTGCAAACTCCGGGCCGCGAAGAAGACGAACAGGAAACCAAACTGTATACAAAAGCCGATGTGAAAGCCAAACAAGCGCAAAAAGTAGCTCAAGTAGCCGCCGAGGCACTTCCGGCAGATTTTGAAGTAGATGAGCAGATGGAAAATATCATAGCGGGGTTGGGTGGATTGGATAATATGGAAAATCCGGAATGTTGTGCAACGCGCCTTCGCTTAAATGTACAAGACAGCAGCAAAATCAATAAAGCCTTGCTGAAGAAAACGGGTGCAGTCGGAACGATTATCAACGGAAATGCTATCCAAGTTATTTATGGTCCTGTAGTGAGTACGATTAAACCCAAACTGCAAGCGTATATGGATAAAAAGCGCGCCGCGCTGAAAAAATAAAGTTTTGTATGCCCCTGCTTAACCAGTAGGGGCGTATTGAAGTATATGTATAAATAAGATAAGATAATTTGTTAAGGGGAACTTTCCCGTTATTTTATAGAGGAGTTTTTATGGCGTCTAAAAAACAAAAAGCACTAACAGTTATACAAACAATAGGCCGTTCTTTTTTCTTGCCAATTTCTATTTTGCCCGTAGCGGGGTTATTATTGGGAATTGGTGCTTCTTTTTCTAACCTGTCAACGGTGCAACAGTATGGATTAGAATCCATTATGGGCGCCGGGACTTTTCTCAATCATGTATTTTTACTGATGAGTGCGGTAGGTAGCGCCGTATTTGCCAATTTGCCGTTGCTGTTTGCCTTGGCGGTTTCGCTGGGGATGGCGAAAGAAGAAAAAGCGGTGGCGGTATTATCCGCGGCTTTATCTTTTATTGTGATGCACAAAACAATTTATGAACTGTTAATATTTTCGGGCCAAATTTTGCCGGACGGCGGATTAGCTCCAAGCGTAATTGCCGGCACGATTGGCAATACATTAGGTATTCAGACGTTGGAAATGGGTATTTTCGGCGGTATTTTAGTCGGATTAATGGTGGCTATTTTGCATAACCGTTTTTATAAAATAGAGCTTCCGGCGGTATTTTCCTTTTTTGGCGGCGTTCGTTTTGTGCCGATTATTTGTACATTGGCTTCTATCGTAATGGGGGTGGTATGCTATTTCGCCTGGCCGCCGGTGCAGAAACTTATTTTGCTGAGTGGTGCCTTGGTGGTAAAATCCGGTTACATTGGAACTTTTATTTTTGGATTTATGGAACGCGCCCTAATTCCGTTTGGGCTACACCATGTATTTTATATGCCGTTTTGGCAGTCTGCGATGGGCGGCGCCATGAATATAGATGGCAATATGGTATATGGCGCGCAAAATATTTTCTTTGCGCAACTGGCCTCCCCAAATACAACCCATTTTGCCATTGAAGCGGCTCGCTTTATGACCGGCAAATATGCCATTATGATGGGCGGCTTATTGGGTGCGGCGTTGGCCATGTATACTACTGCCAAAACTACCAAACGCAAAGTGGTAGGCGGCTTGTTATTCTCGGCGGCGTTGACATCCTTCTTAACAGGTATTACGGAGCCGATTGAATTTACTTTCCTGTTTGTGGCGCCGCTGTTGTATATTGTGCATTGTGCTTTTGCGGGGTTGTCTTTCGTATTGGTACATATGTTTAATATCACCATCGGAACTACTTTCTCTTGCGGACTGATTGACTATATTTTATATGGTGTCTTGCAAGGCAACGATAAAACGCATTGGGTACGCTTGTTGCCGATTTTTGCCATCTATTTTACGGTTTACTATTTCTTGTTCCGTTGGGTCATTTTGAAATGGAACTTGCAAACTCCGGGCCGCGAAGCCGATGAACAGGAAACCAAGCTGTATACGAAATCGGACTATCAGGCCAAGCAACAAAAAGCAGCCCAGGTAGCCACAGAGGCACTTCCGGCAGATTTCGAAGTAGATGAACAGATGGAAAACATCATAGCGGGGTTGGGCGGACTGGATAATATGGAAAATCCGGAATGTTGTGCGACCCGCCTTCGCTTAAATGTACAAGACAGCAGTAAAATCAATAAAGCCTTGCTGAAGAAAACGGGCGCAGTCGGAACAATTATCAACGGAAATGCTATCCAAGTTATTTATGGTCCGGTAGTGAGTACGATTAAACCCAAACTGCAAG
>Ga0310786_10004442_pt1 | contig 19553 bp, 20 predicted proteins | sample AusTroGonzalo_MG_FD_203881 | JGI IMG/M metagenome (GOLD analysis project Ga0310786, IMG submission 203881) | Bovine rumen microbial communities from tropical cattle in Woodstock, Queensland, Australia - Gonzalo_03 (v2) (version 2) | ecosystem: Host-associated > Mammals > Digestive system >... | reverse complement strand
GCTAGAGTTTGGTTGAAGCCGGGAAGTGGAGAAATTGTTGTTAACGGTCGAAAGATGACGGATTATTTTGGTCGCTCGGTCTTGCAGACTTTGGTTTTGCAGCCGTTTTCAATTGCTGATCGGTTGGGTCGTTATGATGTATTCTGTACGGTTCGCGGTGGTGGGCTGTCGGGTCAAGCTGGTGCTGTTCGTCATGGAATTAGTAGAGCATTGGTTGATTATGAACCGGATTTGAGGTCTTTATTGAAGGCTGAAGGTATGATGACTAGAGATAGTCGTACTGTTGAAAGAAAGAAATATGGATTGATGAAGGCTAGACGTAGCTTCCAGTTCTCTAAGAGATAATATTCTTTCATATTGCGAGATTTTAAAGCTTTCGATTTTATTGCGAGTCGGGGGCTTCTTTTTTCACTAAAGCGGGGTTGATGATGATTAGTGTAAAGTTACCAAATCAGTCTGCAACTATCACTGTTATGACCAAAGCAGCGGTGAAGGCCTCCAAGGGGTTGCTCAGGGATTTTAACGAGTTAGAGAATCTTCAGGTTTCAATAAAAACTAACAAAACTTTTGTTACCAGTGCAGATTTGCGGACGGATAAACTTCTTCGAAGGGATCTTTCCTTTGCGAGACCGAGTTACTCTATTATTACCGAAGAGTCAGGAGAGATTATAGGTGAAGATCCATCTCATAGATGGGTGGTTGATCCATTGGATGGTACTTTTAACTACATGCATGGATTTCCGCATTGGGCGATTTCCATAGCTTTAAAAAAGAAAAATGAAGTTATAGCCGCTGTCACTTACGATCCCGTAAAAAATGAAATGTTTTGGGCGGAAAAAGGGTGTGGAGCTTATCTAAATGATAGGAAAATTCGAGTTTCCAACAAGAATAGGTTGGAGGATTTGTTACTTTCGTTGGGAAACGTTCCTGGAATTCCGAAATCTCTAACTCAGAGTGTTAGAAAATCTGGATCGATGACTTTGGATATGGCGTACTTAGCAGCAGGGCGTGTAGATGTGCTTTATTGTGTACCGGGGTCGAATGAATGGGATATTGCTGCAGGAATGCTCCTAATTAAGGAAGCTGGAGGAATTCTTTTAGATAAAGATGGTAAGCCAACTCGATCTGAAAAAGATTTGGCTATTATGACCAATATAGGGTTGTGTTCTATGGCTCCGAAGTTAGTGCAGATGTGAAATAAAACAAAAAAATAATTCTTCTTAGTGTTTTAGAAAAAAGATCTTCTGTTGCATTTTTGCATGGTTTCTGTAAATTTTGGGGATTTTTTTCGTGTTTTTGCTGAAAATCAGGGGATATCTATTGATGCATATTTGCGGATTATGCTAGGATTCTAGCAATTTAAAGGAGTTATTGTAGATGAATAAAACTGAATTTGTTAGAGCTGTAGCTGAAGAATCTGGGTTGAGCATAAAAGATGCAGGAGTTGCTTTAGATGCTTTTATGGAGGTGACTAAGAAGGTGCTGATTTCTGGTGAGAGTGTAAATCTTATCGGTTTTGGATCCTTTGAGGTAGCGGAGAGAAGTGCAAGACCAGGACGTGATTTTAAGACTGGAAAAATGATAAACGTACCAGCTTCTAGAACTGTGAAATTTAAGGTTGGAAAAACTTTAAAAGATGCTGTAAAGGCATAGTTATAGATTTTGTTAAGCGCTGAGTAATCAGCGCTTTTCTCAAGTTAAAGATAATTTTTATATTTTGATTGCTCCCTTCATTGCGTTTTCGATGTGTTTCACGCATTCGGCGTTGATCAATGATTCGAGATCAGGGCTTTTGTAGTTGATTTCTTTTTTTTCTCCAATTGCTTTGAGAATGTTTCTTTTTATCTTTCCGGAACGTGTTTTGGGCAGTTCGGGGATAAATACGACTCGATCAGGTTTTGCAATAGCTCCAATATCTTGACGGATGCGTGAAGTTATTTCACGAGAGACGCTTTCTTTTTGTTCTTGATCGAGCGGAGTAGTTGTTGTTACAAAAATACACAACGCTTGTCCCTTAATTCGGTGTGGAATTCCAATGGCAGCACTTTCCTCTATCTCTCCGAGAGCGTTAACTACGCTTTCAACTTCTGAAGTTCCTAAACGATGTCCGGAAATGTTAACGACATCATCGATACGTCCCAAAATTCGGAAATCCCCATCATCATCTCGCGTTGCCTTATCTCCCGTATGATAAATATCTCCATCATCTCTAGAGAAATTAGAAGATAATCCTGGCCAATTCTTTTTCGTGATTACTAATTCGTCCTCTTTAATATCAGGGATAATTCCGAAAAATGGCTTTGCCGCAAAACACGGTTTTTGATCTAAATTGCACAAAGGAGCCAGCATAATGCCACCGGTTTCAGTCTGCCACCAAGTATCCATAATCGGACATTTCTTTTTCCCAATGTTATCGAAATACCATTGCCATGCAGCTTCATTCATAGGTTCTCCGACACATCCAAGGACTCTCAAAGTTGAAAAATCATAATTATCTAAGACTTCATCTCCAAGGGATGCCAAACATCTGATTGCACTAGGCGCGGAATAGAGAATAGTTACTTTTTCCTGTTCTATGATTTCCCAATATCTTCCGCCTTTCGGATACATAGGAGTTCCCGAGAATATTACAAGTTTTAATCCGAAAAACAAAGGAGCATATGTTATATAGCTATGTCCAGTAATCCATCCGATATCTGAGGTGCAGAAATAGACGTCGTCCTCTTTTATATCAAATATATATTTAAAGGTCATTGCAGAATAAAGTTGATATCCGCCGCAAGTGTGAAAAACCCTTTTCGGTTCTTTTGTAGATCCAGATGTGTAAAGAGTAAACATCTCGTCGTCATAGTTCATCTCAATGGGTTTTATTGATCGTTCATCGATTGGGAAATCATCTGCATGATCGATAAGAAGAACATCGACATTCATATCTTGTGTTGCAGTTAAAACATTCTTTAAAGAAGGAACAAATTTTCCTCCACGATTGCTTCCGGTTATGGTGATAACGACTTTTGAAGAAGATCTAAAAATTCTTTCGTTCAAAGCCGTTGATGAAAATCCTGAAAATACAACATTATGAACAGCTCCGATGCGACAGCATGCTAACATTGCTGCGATACTTTCAGGAACCATGGGCATACAAATTGTTACGCTGTCTCCTTTTCGAACACCTCTACGCAGAAGTTCTGAAGCTATTTTTTGAGTTATTTCTAACAGCTTTCCGTAAGATATTTCTCTTCTCTCGCAATATTCATCACCATACCAAACAATTGCTGTTTTATTTGGATCTTTTTGTGCATGTCGATCTATACAATTATATGACGCATTATAGCAATTTTCTGAAAACAATTTATTTCGATGGTATTCCCAAAATTTCTCAGGCTCTGTAATAGAATTTTTATAAATCACCTTATAAATAGCGGGATCTTTCCACGCTAATTCATGATCAAAAAGCATCTTTATTCCTTCCACGATTTTATCTCGATGTTAATCTTAGTAAGAAAAAGCAAATAAATTATTAAGTTTCGAATAATATTATGAATCAAATTTGAAATATTTTATTCAGTGGATTTTTATAGTATAATTTTGCTGGATTTAGAGTCTTCGGAGTGTTTATGGATAAGTTTTTGCTGTTGCTATGCGGATGTGGTGCAGTGTTTATGGATCAGATTCACGCGAATGATTGGGAGCAACCTGTAAAATATGACGGAATTGTTGCGATTGTGAACGGGAATATCTTAACATCTCAGGATTTGGATGATCAGGTGAAGATGGCGATGTTTGCTTCAGGATTGAAAGATACCAAGGAGATTCGTGCCGAAATTTTGAGAAATATGGTTACTGAAGAAATAAAATGGGGATTACTTAAGAAGTTTTCTGATAGGGTGACTTTTATCACAGATAAAGATGTTAATGGCGCTTTTGAGAGAATAGCTAAACGTAATAATATGAATGCGGTGAGTTTTTCAAAGTTATTGGCGAGTAAAGGAATTAACGAAAAGGCTTTCAAACATAGTATCCGGGTTAATTTATCTTGGATCGAGTATATCAAAGCAAAATACGGTAAGAATGTAAATATAACGGAAAGAGAGTTGGTCGCCATTCTTGATGGTATTAAAGAAAACAAAAAGAAAGAATCTTTTCTCGTATCTCGTATGTTCTTTCCAGTTGTGGATTCGCGAAGCACAGGTGCAGTAAGAACTCGAGTTGAAGCGATCAGTCGTATGTTAGCTCAAGGTGCGCAATTTGGAGAATTGTCTCGGAAATTTTCCAAGAGTCCGGATGCCAAAAATGGCGGAGATTTAGGGTGGATATATGAAGGGCAATTGTCTCGCGAAGAATATTCTTCTCTGAAAGAGATGAAAATAGGGGAAACTAGAACTGTCCGAAATAGCAGAGGTTTTTATATTTTACAATTAAGAGATAAAAGAGCGGCAGGAAAGGATAGTATTACGCATTTACGGTTTGTTCAGGTTGGAGTTCCTCGCCCAGAGTATGCAGAAGGGCAGGATACCAAAGCTTTGCTTAATCAATTAAAAAATAATTATCCGAATGCGGAAGCTTTTATAAATCAAGCTCGGACGATAGGGTGTTTCGTTTCGGCGTCGATATCAGGAGTTTTGGAAGCTATGAATCCTGAGGTAAGATCTGCTGTTGAACATTGTCCAGTTAATGGTTTGAGTGGTGTTATATCAAACAGTCAGGCATTTTTCGTATTTTGTATATTAGATCGAAAAGAGGAGAAGATACCTGATCCAACGTTAGATGATATAAGGAATCAAAAAATTAATGAGAAGTTTGGTATATTCTCAGATAAAGAGTTATCCGAATTGAAGAAGAGAGCAGATATAAAATTAGATCCGAAATATGGAAAAACATCAGATTTTATTTCACAGCTCTGATCAATTAACTGCCAAAAAGATATTTGATACCTTTCAGAATAAAGCTACAAAAAAGTTTGGGCAGAATTTTCTTTTTGATGGGAATATAAATCGAAAAATAGTTGCTTCTGGGGGAGATCTTACAGATAAGATTGTTATGGAAGTTGGTCCTGGTCCTGGGGGGATTACTTTGGAGATTCTGAAGCAGCCAATAAAAAAATTGTTCGTTGTTGAAGTTGATAGGCGCTGGGCGGAAGTTTGGCGGGGGCTCTCTGAGCTATTTAAAGGTAAGTTAGAAGTTATAGAAGAGGATGCTCTGAAATTTAATGAGGAAGAAATTTCTCCACAGATAATTATTTCAAACCTTCCATACAATATATCTACAGTGCTTCTTACAAAATGGTTAGAAAATTTCGAAAGATACGAAAAATTAGTTCTAATGTTCCAAAAGGAGGTCGCTGACAGGCTGTATGCAAAACCATGTACAAAATCTTATGGAAAGTTATCAGTATTAACTCAGTGGAAGTCTAAAGTTGAAAAAGTATTTGATCTGGAGCCGGGATGTTTTACTCCTCCGCCGAAGGTTAAATCTACAGTGGTTAAATTTTCTCCCCAAAAAACAACGGAAAATTACAAATTTTTTTCTTCCGTATTGAATGATGCTTTCTTACACAGACGTAAACTCCTTACGAAGATTCTTCAGAAATATTCGGGAAATATCGAAAAGATCTTGCAAGATTTGGGATATTCTCGTTTAGTACGAGCAGAGGAAGTATCAGTGGAAAATTTTCAAAAGCTTGTTCGAGCTTTAGACGATAAATAATTAAGCTATTCTGCTTTAACTGCGTGTCATATCCTTGTTAAGATTGCTATTGTAAATAAATTAAATATATAATAACCACTCTGGCGTTTGGATAGGTCTGAGTACGTGATGTAATTAGACGCAGAAGTGAGTGTACTTGTACGGTGCGAATGTGCATAAGGAGATAGCAATATGGGAGAACAAATATGAAGAAATCTCTATTAATAGCAAGTTTTGTTGTTTTAACTGCAAATACGTTTGGAATGGGTTCGGACTATTACGGAGAAAGCTCTGGAAGAAGGAATAGTAAACCTCAGTTTCAAGAAATAAGACCTGCACCTATTCCCTATAATGAGTTATCACATATGTGTGATCAGTTATTTCGAATGAATGAGGAAAATAAGAAATTGATTAAAAGTCAGAACAATCAGATAGTGGTCTTAAATCAACAATGTCTTAAAGCTGAATCTTTGGCGCAAACATTACAAATAAAAAACGAAAATCAGGAATCTTTGCTCAGACAAAAGAATGATGAAATCAGTGATTGGAAAGACAAATATGAAAAACAGAGACTTGCGACAAAAGTGATTGCCGACGAAGTCGAAAAACGAGAAAAAGAGATTAAGAAAGTTTGTGAAGAAAAAGAGGAGTTAGAATCTTCGCTACAAGAAATGGACAAGAAAATTGAAGAATCAGAATCTTCGTTGCAAGAAAAAGATGGAAAAATCAAAGAATTAACAGAACAGATTGAAAAATTAAAACAGAAGATTGAACGAGATCGAGAAAAAAGACGGAAATTGCAAGAAGAAAAAGACGCTGATATAGAGAATCTTATGGTAAAGGTATTGGAACTTGAACGAGAGTTAGAAGCGTCTCTGAATAGCAAGATGGAATTAACAGAACGAAGTCGAGAAAAAAGACGGAAATCACAAAAAGAAAATGCTGATAGAAAGAGAGCTAAAGTGAATTCTATAGAAAAATCTATCAGCAAAGATAAGTTTACACACCTTCGATCATACCATAGTGATACATATGGAAATGTAGCACTGTATCGACAGTCTCATTATGAAAAATCTAACGGATCTGAAACTCCGACTACTATTTTGGTTAGGTCCAACGGAAGACCTGAAAAATTAGAAAGTATTCTAGAAATACGTTACGCAAATAATGTATCCCATAAGAAAATAGCTGATCCTAAGGTAATTCTTTATAGGAGTAACAAAGATGAATGCTATATTGTTCTAAAAATTGATGACAAAAATTATGGCATAGTTTACGGATTAGAAGAACGTTTCATTGAGATAGAAAAGAAATCTTTCTCAGTCTATGAAGTTTCAAAAGATATGGAAAGCTTTACCGACAACGTATTGCGACTAATCTACGTAGATAATTCTGGACTTTACATTGTACCAGCAAAGGGGAATCCTATCGAGCAGGTAAAAGAGAAATATAAGGAAAAAGGTCAATTTGATTTCAAGGGATCTATCCTGAAAGTTTCAGCAATAGATGGAAGCATAACCATAAACAACAAAGAGAGTTTTGTAAATTTCTATCCGCCCGAAGGAAAGTACAAAGGAATATACCAATCCATTGGATCATTTCGCAATACCAGCAACTGGATAAACTCATTTGTAAATATTTACACTAACGAAGCGAAAGTTAAGAACGGTAAGTTTAGATCAGATTTAATGACATATCTTAGTGTTAAGGGGCGTCATCATAAATTGTTTTGCGACGACTTGAAAAATCGGGTAAAAGCAAAAGGTGTAACAGTGTCCGAGCATCAGACTGTTATGAAAATAATAGGTGATAATAAGAATCTATTTTCAGATCTTGATTTTGTAAAAAGTTTAAAATCAATATTTGCTGAGGAAGAGAAGAACTGCGGATCTAATAAAGAAATAAAATTTAGGCGGATGTTTGAACTCGTTAAAAACCTTTGATAATTGAAAATTGTTAAAAAAGAGAGAGGGATTCAAACTTTTATCTTTTGATGGATTAAATTTATTTTATCCGACACAATAGCAGGTTTTTAACGGGACTTTTATTAAACCTGAAAGTAATTCGTAAAAACTTACGAACGGTGTAGGTTTCTTTTTTGCGGTAGAGAAGATAAAGCCTTGCCCAATATCGGCTCCTGCTTTAATGACTTGTTTTAGGCTCTCATTTGTTTCGATTCCTTCTGCAATTACTTTACATCCCAGATCATGCGAAACTTGTACAGCAAACTTCACGATGGATCGAGCTTTTTTGTTTGACGGAGCCATTTGAACGAATTTTTGATCTATTTTTACGATGTCAACAGGAAATTCATGTAAAAAATTGAGAGAAGAATATTGAGTCCCAAAGTCATCCAACGCAATTTTTACTCCATGATTACACAAGATATTTAAGTTATGTTTTGTTACATCCATAAATTTCGGATTGGTACTTTCGCTTACTTCCAATACAATTTTTTTTCTTGAAATTTTCATTTTATCCAAAGCACAAAGAAAATCTTTTGCAAAATTAGGATCTATAGCATCGTTTGGAGTCATGTTAATGTATAGGTGCTTTTTGAATTTATAATTTTGAAAAATTGCTTGCACAATAGTGGTCGCACTCGGAAATTCAGCTAAAACTTCTTTTTGATACAGTGCTTCATATCCCAACACAAGGTTGTTTTTTAGAGAGACCAAGGGCTGCAAGCGAATCTTATTTATCATAATTGCTGTCTTTTCCTAATAAACTTTAAAATCTATCTTGTATTGCCATTGCAAAAGTGTATATAATGCCATTCTTATAATTTATCAAGTTCTTTCAAAAAATTTATTTAAATTTTTTGTTGTTAACACTATATACGATGGTCTACCATGACAGCATTGAGCTATATTTTCAGTAGATTCCATCTGTCGCAACAAAGAATTCATTTCTTCAACGGAGAGTTTTCTACCCGCTCTAAGGCTTCCGTGGCATGACATTGTTGATAAGATTAGATGGATTTTTTCATCTAACGAATAGATATCTCCCATATTTTCGAGTTCGTCAGCAATATCGTTTATCAATGGTTTCGCATCACAACTTCCTAAAATAGAAGGTAATGCATTAACCATAATCACATCTGGAGACATTTTTTCGTAAACAATACCAAATTTTGCAATTAATTCTGAATTTTTCTCAAATAATTCGACTTTCGATTCAGATAAAGGACATATTTCCGGCAATAATAAGTCTTGAGAATCCAATTTCGTCGATTTTTTCAGTTTTTCTAAAGTAATTCTTTCTGCTACTGCATGTTGATCTACTAAAATCAGAGCGTCATTAGTCGCTGCAACTATGTATGTATTCGCGATTTGATAAAGAGCTGTTCCGAGATTAATTTTTGTTTCTGAATTTTCCGTAAATTGTGTAGAAGTCTCCAGTATAACATCCTGTTTAGCTTCTTTTTCAGATTTTGCAAAATCCTCTTCAAATTTTGGATTTTTACATGATGATTTTTGAAAGACGTCATCAAGTAACTTATCATCTTTTTGTGGAGAAAATAATCCAGAATTATATAATTTCTGTTTATTTTCATAATTCTGAGAAAATCTAGAAGGTATTTTTGAATTAGAGGTCCAGGTTAAAGCTTGATGAACATCTTTTAAAGGTAATATGTTCAAGTTGCTCATCTCGGAAGACTGTTTATTTTTATGATCTATAGATTTTTGTGAATTATTCAAATGGAATACATTGTTAACAACCTCGGTAGAAGGTTTTGATGCTCCGAAGGTTGTAATAAATCTCTTCAACGAAGAAATCAAAAATCCTCGAACTGCTTCTACTTCTTTAAATCTTATCTCTATTTTTGCTGGATGAGCATTAACATCGACTTCATTGTGAGGTATATCCAAAAACAATATCGCAACAGGATATCTACCTGAAGGAACAAGTCTTGAATAAGCAGATCTCAAAGCCAGCGCAAATATTTTATCTTTTACAAATCTGTTATTTACAAAAAAATACTGGTAATTTGATGAAGGTTTGTTGAAGGTTGGAACTCCAACAAATCCGTATAGTGAATAATTCCCTTTTTCGATTTTTACCTCGAAAAGATTTTCTGAGAAAGTTTCTCCGAAGATATCTTTAATTCTTTGCTTCAAATTATTTGTGGCGTTATATGAGAATTTTCTTCTACCTTTATCATACAAAGTGAAGGAAACATTTCTGAATGCCAAAGCAATTCTATTTAGTGTTTGATTGCATGCTTCACTTTCCGTGTTATCGGATTTTAAAAACTTCAAACGAGCTGGAGTTGTATAGAACAAATCTCGCACAGTAACGGTTGTTCCTTTTGTTCTGGACTCAAGTTCTAATTTGAGATTATCTTTTCCTTCAGTGTTGAGTTTCCAAGCTTCTCCTTCCTCATTATTTGATGAAGTGATCGAGACTCGCGCAATAGATACCATTGATGGCAGAGCTTCTCCACGGAATCCGAAAGTGTGTATATCGAATAAGTTTTCGTCGGATAATTTTGATGTAGCATGACTTAATATACAAAGTTTTAGGGAGTCTTTATCCATACCGCAACCATTATCGCTGACAGAGATAAGACTTTTTCCTGCGTCCTGAATTTTTACTTCGATTTCTGTTGCTCCAGCGTCTATAGCATTTTCAACTAACTCCTTTATGACGGATGCTGGACGCTCAATAACCTCCCCGGCGGCAATTTGATTTATCAGATTTTGAGATAACAGCTTTATCATATTTTTTTCTCTGACTACTTTTGATATGATAACAAAATTTTGTTGAAAAGTCAGCTTAACTTTTTTATATTTCTAATTTAAACTTTATTGCGCATTAACGTTATATTGTGCAAAGTAATTGAAGGGATAAATGAGGGATGCAAATGTTAAAAGATAAGATCGAGAAAATTTGGAATGAAGAAATTTCTGACTTATCAGCGGTGTATGAGACCTTGGAAAGATTGGATCGAGGAGAGTTTCGAATTGCTGAAAAACAGGGAAAAATTTGGAAGGTCAATGATTATCTGAAAAAAGCAATCCTTTTATATTTTAAGAATGCGGATTCTCAAGTTATGCAGGGAGGAGTTTGTTCTTTCTTTGATAAAGTTCCTTTGAAAACGAGAGATTGGATAAAAGATGATTTTGAAAAATCGGGATTCAGATCTGTCCCAGGAAGTTTGATTCGCTATACAGCTTATGTTGCGAAGTCAGTTGTTTTGATGCCGAGTTTCGTTAATGTAGGTGCTTATATTGATGAAGGAACAATGATAGATTCCAATGCGTTGGTCGGAAGTTGCGCTCAGATTGGAAAGAATTGTCATATTTCGGATGGGGTAACGATTGGTGGAGTACTTGAGCCTTTGCAAGCGAATCCTGTGATTATAGAAGATAATTGTTTCATCGGAGTTAGAAGTTCCGTTACTGAAGGAGTTATAGTGGAGGAGGGAGCTGTTTTGGCGACCGGGACTATGTTAACGGCTTCTACAAAAATTATCGATCGGGAAACTGGGGAGATTTCTTACGGAAAGATTCCGGCGTACTCTGTGGTTGTTCCAGGAACCTATCCATCGAAAAACGGAGTTTATTTAGCATGTGCGGTTATTGTGAAGAAAGTAACAGAGCAAACTCGTCGAAAAACTTCGATTAACGAATTACTTCGAGATTGAACGAAAGATTTAAAATGGATGTTGTGAAATTTTGTTCAGATTTGATTCGGTGTGAGAGTGTTACTCCAACAGATAACGGAGCGATCGATTACATTTCAGAATTTTTGAAAAATTTGGGATTTGAATCAAAAATATTGGAATTTTCTGAAGGAAAAAGGACAGTTCGAAATTTATTCGCAAAATTCAAAAGAGGAGAGGGAGCAAATCTCGGATTTTTAGGACATTCCGATGTCGTTCCTGCAGGAGACGGATGGGATTCTGATCCGTTTGACCCTATTCAGTGTGATGGATTTTTGATAGGTCGAGGTGTTGCTGATATGAAAGGCGGAATTTCCGCTTTTTGTTGTGCGGTGTCTAGATTTGTTGAGAAAAAGTCTTTTAGCGGATCTATCAGAATTTTTATCACAGGAGATGAAGAGGTCGGAACATATCAAGGTATTCAATCTGTGTTGGAGTGGGCTAAAAAAATGAGAGAAATTCCAGACGATTGCTTGATAGGGGAGCCGTCATCAGATAAAGAGGTCGGAGACAGAGTTTTTTTGGGACATCGGGGAAGTATCAATGTTAAAGCGAAATCTGTCGGTAAGCAGTTACATGTGGCATATTCCAGAAATAATACTAACTCTTTAGCTAAAATCTGCCAATATATTGCTGCAATGAAAGGTTATGAGTGGAAGCACGAAGATAAGAGGTTTCCGAAAACGAATTTGGAACCAACATTGTTATTCACCGGAAATTATGCAGAAAATGTTATTCCGAAGGAAAGTTCTGCAAATATAAATGTTCGATTTGGTGCAGATTATAATTCTGATCAGCTCAAGCAAATTTTATCTGAGAAAGCGGCTCAGTTTGGAATAGATTTGAGTTTTCGAGTTAGTGGCGAAGCTTACTGTTGCGATAACGAAAGATTAAAAAATTTGCTGTCTTCTGCAATCAAAAATATTACGGGATTAATACCTCGTTTTTCAACGGAAGGTGGAACTTCAGATGGACGTTACATGATCAAGTATTGCAATGTTATCGAGTTTGGGATGCAGGATAAAACGATTCATCAGAGTAATGAAAAAATAAAAATAGATGATTTGAGAAAATTGGAAGATATATATTTCGAATTTTTGAATTTGTATTTTCATGCATAGTTTGATTATAGAAGATGCTCACGAGTTAACAGAAATCAGAAAGTCATGCTTTAAGGATTTTTGGTCAGAAGAAGAGTTCAGATCGATGTTATCGGAAAAAAGCTTTTTTGGATTCAGAGAAGATTATGGATTTATCTTATGCCGTAAGGCTTTAGATGATATCGATATAGTAACCTTTTGTGTTGATCCGAAATATCGAAGAATGGGAATAGGGAAACGACTTCTTTCGGAAGTCATAAAATTCGCTATTAAAAATAAATGTAAGATTTTTTTAGAAGTTGCGGAGAAAAATTATCCAGCTCGAAATCTTTATAACTCTCTTGGGTTTAAAGAAATTTCTATCAGAAAGGATTATTACAAGTTCAAAAATGAAACGCAAAATGCTGTAGTTATGAAGTATTCGTCCATTTAATTATGAACCTGAGTTTTTAACGTATCAGTATGAAGTAGAGAAGTCATCACTATTACTAATGTTTCACATCGGGTGGAATTCATCAGATAAATAAATGAAGAAATTATGGAATTAACTACCATTTAGTTCGTTTACTTTTTGTTAACTTTGTAATGCTAAAACTTAATAAAATATGAATATTAAGGTTTATTATGCAGGCGAGTTTATTTAAGAGAAATGCGGTGTTGGTGGAACAAAATCCGATGCATTGTAGGCTATATAGCGATTTTTTAGAAGCTAATGGATTTGATGTATATATCGCAAAATCAGTAATGGATGCGCTTATGAAGATTCGAGAAAAAAGTCAAGATCTTGCACTTATAAATACAGAAATAGTCGAGGAAAAATTCATACAAAAGTTTATACAGAACATAAAAGAAGAGGAAATTTCTAAAAATCTACCAATTATTGGAATCTCCATTTATCCGAAAGATAAGAAAAAAAATATAGCGGAAATTGTCGATAGTTTCTTAACAAAGCCATTTTCCCTTGATAAACTGACCGAGTCGATTGATAGTTGTATAGAAAGAATAGATGATACTAACGGTTTTGATTATCAATGATTCGGGTTTGGATCTATGTTGTATAAAGAAATATTTCAGGGAAAATTTTTGCAAGATAATAGAATCTAAATCGGTAGAAGATGCGCTTAGAGTTGTAGGTCGGAGCCATTTGGATTTGGCGTTATTAGTGCTATCAAACAATAGCCAGGTTTATATGGATTTTTTATCAGTTTTGCGTATGACTCTTGGAGTGACACCTTTATTTGGGATCGCTGATATGTGTTCACCCGATGATTTTTCACTGTTTGCTGATAGAGGTGTGGATGATATAGTGTTTTCCAATATTTCTAGAGGTGATTTATTCAGAAAAATAAACGCCATGTCCAGAGCAAAAGAAAAAATGTATAGTTCTTTTTTGATAAAAGACGTGTTAGGAAGACAGAAATGTAAACGGATTATGGTATTTTCAGAAAATCATTTTGATATTTTTGATAAAATCTTTTTAGACGAGGATACTGTTGTTAATTTTGTAAGAAGGCTTTCGGATATTAAAAATTATTCATCATCAGATCTTTTTTTGGTTGATGCAGATCTTCGAAATGTTGAAAAAATTTGTGCACGCCTTAAATTGAGTCGACTACACCGTTATAAGCCTGTTTTGCTTATCGCAGAAGAGAAATACAGAGAAAAAGCAATTTCGATATATGACAGAGATATCGGGGTGCAGGATGTTTTAGATGTAGATACTCATCCTTCGATAATTTCTTGTAAAGTAAATGCTCATATAAAATACAAGAGGTTATTGGATGGATTCTATCGAGAAGTAAAGAAAAATATTTATACGTCGTCAATTGATACTCTTACTTCTGTTTATAATCGTAGTTTTTTGGAAGAATATATTACAAAACGAGAAGATGCGATGAATCATTCTGCTGTTTTGATGATAGATTTGGACAAGTTTAAAGAGATCAATGATAGATATGGGCATAGTTTTGCGGATAAGGTTCTTAGCGAAATAGCGACCCATATTAAGTCATATATAAGGGTATCTGACTTTATTGCGCGATATGGGGGAGATGAATTTGTTGTTTTTCTGAGAAACCTATCTTTCCGCGAAATCGAAAAAATCAGCGAAAGGCTAGTCCGAAGCGTTGAGAGAAAACTGTTTAACGGAATTCACTGCACAATAAGTGTCGGAGTGTGTTATGTGGAAATGGAAAAAGTAAAACTCCGTGAGGCAATCTTCGTCGCCGACAATTTTATGTATATATCCAAAAAATCAGGGGGAAATTCAGCGTACCTTTGCTAAGAATAAAAAAAACCCAACAATTGTGTCGGGCTCAAACGAAATTAAAAGAAACTATTTGATTTTCGCTTCCTTAAATAAAACATGCTTACGCACAACAGGATCGTACTTTCTCATTTCCATCTTTTCAGGTTGCTTCCTGGGATTTCTTTTCTTAACATAAAAGAAACCAGTGTCCGCTGTGCTAAGCATTTTCACAAGCATAGTCGCTGATTTAGCCATATTTCAACTCCAACAAAACAAGGTGACTATACTACGTGATATAAAAAAACTCAAGTTGCAAACTGTTCTTCAAGAATTTTCTTTTTTAGAGTACTATCTGAATCTAATAAAAGACTAAATGTTAAAGATTTATCCTGTACGATTTTCACATTTACAGCTTTTCGAAATTCTACATAATCAGCAACTGCGCAAACAGGTCTCCGGGTACTATCTCGTACTTCTAATTCCACACAAGTTGTTTCTGGAAGTAACGCGCCTCTCCAACATCTCGGACGGAAAGAACTGATAGGTGTCAGAGCTAACAAAGAAGCTCCTGATGGAATTATAGGACCTCCTGCTGAATAATTGTAGGCGGTGCTTCCAATTGCTGAAGAAGTTATCAATCCATCGCAAACCAATTCCTTCAACCGGATAACGCCATCAACTTTTACCTGTAACTTTGCTGATTGGTGAGTTTCTCTGAGTAAATACACCTCATTAACTGCAATGGTTGAGAACTTCTCTCCATTTTCATCTTCTATCCAGGCTCGTAAAGGGTGAAATTTTAAACTAACAGCACTCTGAATCCGTTCGATTAGATTATTCTCGTTATATTTATTCGTGAGAAATCCCAAATCACCACAATTCATCCCGTATACAGGCAGATTATGTTGATAACTCTCATGAAATGTCCTGAGAATCATTCCATCACCTGATAACACCACTATACAATCTGCTTCATAAGCAGGATACTGCCCATAACGCCTTACCATGACTTGATAGGCATTTCCAGATTTCGGTTTAGAAGAACAAACGAAATGTATTTTCACCATTAACTCCAAGCGCTATGCTAACATAGATTTAAGTAAGAGATAAAGCTATTTATTTATAGAAAGCAACGATATCTTCTTCACAATATCCAAAACTTGTTTTCTTAACGCAAGATCCTTTATTTTTAGAAAATAGGTAATCAGTGAATTCGATTCCCTGTCATTACGTAACTGATATGTCACAGCGCTTCCATCATGCAACATTTCCGCTTTTTCGTAACCGTTAACAAAATAAGAAAAATCTACTCCTAATATTCGGGAGATTTGAACTAAGGTGCTCGCACTAATTCTATTTTTTCCATTTTCATATTTCTGAATCTGTTGAAAAGATACTCCTAAGCGTTCACCTAACTTCCCCTGGCTTATTCCAAGCTCTGAGCGCCTTTTTTTAACTTTTTTACCAATAAAAGAATCTAAGCCCATACTTTCCATTCTATATTCCACACTCACAACTCCTACACGCCTACTTTAATTGTAAAACTAAACAGTAAAAAATAAAAGGCAATTTGATATTATTTCCCAATAAAATAAATATAACTTGTTGTTTTATAATAAAATACAACTATAAATTGTGATTTAATTTTTATAATTAAATGCAAAAAATATTTTGAATAATTTAAGAGAATTTAATCGAAATAATACTATAATCCAGTGAATTCGTGTCTTCCTTGAGTCGATGAAGATGTATCGTAAAAGTTGTAAAATTTCAATAGGGTTAAAACAAAATTAGATAGTATTGTAAGATAGAGCGACACTATTTATAATAACAAGGAGAGGAATTGCTATGAATATTTATATGGATTATCAGGCGACGACTCCTTGTGACAGGAGAGTTGTTGATGAGATGTTGCCGTATTTTTCAGAAAGATTTGGGAATCCTCATTCAGGGCATGCTATGGGGTTGCAAGCAAATGAAGCTGTAGAAATTGCTCGAAGAAAAATTGCTGATCTTATTCAAGCAAGGGATTCGCGTGAGATAGTCTTTACTTCAGGCGCTACGGAATCTAATAATTTGGCAATCAAGGGAGCGGTGCACTACTATAGGAGCAATCGAAAGAAAATTATTACGTCAACGATCGAGCATAAGTGCGTTTTGGAAACGTGTCGTTCTCTCGAATCTGAAGGATACGAAGTTGTGTTTGCTCCTGTTTTAAGTAACGGTATTATTGATATGGATTTCTTAAATAAAGAAATCGATGATGATACGATTATAGTTTCGGTTATGACGGTAAATAACGAAATAGGAACAATTCAACCAATAAAGGAGATTAGCCGGTTGTGTCGAAAGCATGATGTTTTATTTCATACAGACGCAGCTCAAGCTGTTGGAAAGGTAGAAGTTAACGCGGCAGATGTCGATTTGATGAGTATTTCTGGCCATAAAATTTATGGTCCAAAGGGTATTGGTGCGTTGTATGTTCGAATTAAACCGCGAATCCGTTTAGCACCGTTATTTTCCGGTGGAGGGCAGGAGAGAGGTGTTCGTTCGGGAACTCTACCTGTTCCGTTGTGCGTTGGTCTTGGAAAAGCCTGCGAAATCGCAAAAGGCGAGATGTTACAAGAAGCTAAGCGGTTAACCGAGATGAAAAATTATTTCATCGATAAAATGTTATCTAGACTTGAAAAAGTTTATCTAAATGGTGATCGTGAAATGAGGATTCCGGGATGTTTGAATTTCAGTTTTGAGGGAGTTGAAGGTGAAAGCATAATGCTGGGAATGCCGGAAGTTTGCGTTTCTTCAGGATCTGCTTGTACTTCCGCATCTCTTGAGCCATCCTATGTTTTGAAAGCTATTTCTATACGAGAAGATCTGGCTCATTGCTCTTTGCGAATTGGTCTTGGGCGATTCACAACTTTTGATGAGGTCGAATATGTATCGGATAAAATTATAGAAGTCGTTACTCGGTTGCGCAGTATGAGTCCACTTTGGTGAAGGGGAAAAGATTATGAAATATTCAGAGAAATTGATGGAACTTTATTCAAATCCAAAAAATGTCGGAAGTTTGGATGAATCGGATGAGAATGTAGGAACTTCCGTTGTTGGAGCTCCCAGCTGTGGTGATGTTATAAAGTTACAAATTAAGGTCGATGACGAAGGAAAAATTTCCGATGCAAAGTTTAAAACCTTCGGATGTGGGGCGGCAATAGCATCAAGCGCATTGATTACCGATTGGGTGCAGGGAAGAACTTTGGATGAAGCAAAGCAGATAAAAAACCAGGATGTAGCGGAATACTTGTCGTTGCCGCCGGTAAAGGCTCACTGCTCTGTTTTAGCCGAGGAAGCGATTGATAAAGCGATAGAGAATTATTTATCGAAGAAAGGAGAAAAAACATGCAAAAAATAATAAATTTTACAGAAAATGCCTTGAATTTTTTGAAGCAATCGATCGCTGAAGAAAAGTGTTTGGGAATGAGAATTGAAATTGTTTCCGGCGGATGTAGCGGAATGACCTATGAATTAAATTTCGTAAATGAAAAAAAAGATGAAGATCTTTTATTTGAAGAAAATGGAATAAAATTTTTCGTAGCTCCGAAAGCTGTAATGTTTATTGCAGGAATGACATTGGATTACGTGAAAAGCCCTATGGGAGGAAATTTGGTTTTTCAAAATCCAAATGCGAAGTCAAAATGTAGTTGCGGAAAATCTTTCAGTGTAGATTCGTCTCCATGTTGCAGTGGAAGTTGTTGTTCGTGATATGAATTATTTTGAAATTTTTGATCTTCCGATTGCGTACAACGTAGATATCAATTTGTTGACGAAGAATTATTTTTCGTTACAAAGAGGTTCGAATAATCAAATTGATTCAAGTCTGTTGAATGAAGCTTATAATATTTTGAAAAGCGATATCAAAAGGGCCGAATATTTTTTGAATTTGAAAAATGTTTCTACAGAAAAAATGTCCGAGGAGCAAGCCGTAAAGATGTTTGAAATTAGAGAAAAATATTCATCGTTGAAAAATGATGAGGATAAAATCGCTTTTCAAAATCAGATCAAAAAGAGAAAAAAAGAGCTGATTTTGGTGTTAAAAAAAAGCGAAAGTGATTTGGGAAATTTTTCCGAAGTTTTCAGCGAGTTGAAGTTTTTGAATTCGTTTTTAGAAAAAGAAAGGTCAGATGTTTACAGTAGGAATTGATTTGGGAACAACCGCTTCGGTTATATCGTATATGAAGGATAGTGTACCGGAAGCGATTCAGATAGACGGTAGCGTGACGGTGCCGTCGGTAGTGAATTATTCAGCAGATCGTCCCATTGTTGGTATGGAGGCGATTTATAGGGCGGACGATGCGAATACGATTTTTTCTGTGAAACGTAAGATGGGAAGTAACGAAAAAATTTTCAGTCACAGTCCGGCGGAGATTTCTGCTGATATTCTTTCATATATAAAATTATCTGCAGAAATGAAATTAGGGAAAAAAATCGATGCGGCGGTAATTACTGTTCCGGCTCATTTTTCTGATGCTCAAAGAACAGCGACAAAACAGGCTGCCTCAATTGCTGGAATAAAAGTTTTGCGTTTGATTAATGAGCCAACGGCAGCAGCAATTGCTTTCGGTTTGGATAAAAACAAAGAAGGTATTTTTGCCGTTTATGATTTGGGTGGAGGTACTTTTGATTTCTCTGTTTTGAGATTATCTGATGGAATTTTTCAAGTTTTAGCTACAGGAGGTGATAACAATCTCGGTGGTGATGACGTAGATGAAAAAATTCTTGAAGATAATTTTGAAAAAAATGGTATCACTGATCCGACATCTACTGAAAAAATGTCGGGAAAAAGAATTGCGAAATT
>Ga0310786_10004441_pt1 | contig 19557 bp, 11 predicted proteins | sample AusTroGonzalo_MG_FD_203881 | JGI IMG/M metagenome (GOLD analysis project Ga0310786, IMG submission 203881) | Bovine rumen microbial communities from tropical cattle in Woodstock, Queensland, Australia - Gonzalo_03 (v2) (version 2) | ecosystem: Host-associated > Mammals > Digestive system >... | reverse complement strand
CATCTGTTCGGGTTGGAACTGACTGTGCGTATAGCAGGCCAACTCATTGTTCATCTGCTTGTTGTTGCCCTTTGCCAGCATCTTGATGTCTTTCTCCCGTTCACGCCGCAAGATGGTGCACACAGGGGTAATGGCAGCATCCACCACGTTCTCCATTAGGTGATGCCCCTGGATGAAGAGGTACGTGTTCTCCTTTTTCAAGCCCAGTTCTTCCAGCTCTAGTTTCAAAGGGGTTAGTTTCCCTTTGGCATCCTTCACATGCTGCTGCAACCAAGCCAGTTTGCGGTTCACCTGACGACGCACCCTTTCCAGTGCATCAATGGGTTTGAACACATTCAGCTGCTCCACCGACACAATGTTGTTAAAGTTGTTCAGTGGAAAGTCATTGAAGCGTCCGCAACGATGCATCCATACCATCCACACAAACAACTCGTAGATAATCTCTGAGTACTGACGCAAATATTCCTCGAAATTGAATAGATTGCGGTCGTTCAGCGTCGCCATCACACATACACTGTGGAGCGAAGGTGCATAACATTGGTAACTCTCAATGGAGTAGGCGTAGGTGTGAATCACGTATGGATTGTCCAGCATCCTTTGCGAAGAAGGCGTGTGCCGTTGCAGCAGGTAGTCGAGGTCTGCATCCACACAGGCAATCATATAACCACCTAGTGACTCGCCCAACTTGTTCATCAGCGCTGTTTTTTTGCCCCTATTCAGGTTGGTGCGCGAAGGTAGCATCACCTCAAACGCCAGCTGCTCATCCTCAAATTCGCTCAGCACATTCCGCCAGAAAAAGATGTCGTCATAACTCTCCACATACACCACAATCTTTCGCTTCCGACTCTTCGGCCTTAAGCGGTTCGCAGCCTCGATATAGGCAGAACTGATGTTGGAAAGCAAATGACGAGCCATATCCCTAACCCTAAACTATCAACTGTCAATTATCAACTATCAATTACTTATGTCACCCACTTCAGTCACATTGCTCATCCATCCGTCCATAATCAAAGCAGGAGAGTGCGTGGAAAGGATAATCTGTGCATTGGGGTTCAGTTCTCGGATGAGGTCAATGAGACGTTGCTGCCAGTCGATGTGGAGCGAAATCTCAGGTTCATCCATCAGCAGGGCATATGGTTCGCGGTTCTCCACCAACACGGTCATCAGAATTGCCAGCATCTGCTTCTCACCGCTTGACAACTGGTAAGGCGTGATAATCTCAGTCGTGCCATTGCCGTTGGTTTGTATGAACTGAATCTCATTGCTCTTCCTATCAATTTTCTTGTGCGTATCAGTGAAGAGCTCATCAATCATGTCCTGGAACTGCTTTTTTGGCGCACTCACCTCTGCCGCCTTTATTTGACCCTCAGGTTCACCACTTGTCAGCAGTTCGATGATGCGGTTGCCAATGTTCACCTGATAGTCGAGGAAACGCTTTTGCAGGCGGTAAATCTGCCAATCCAACTCCGTCTTCACACGCGAATCCGACAACTTCTCCAGCAGGTCGCTGTGCAGCAACGGACGGTCGAACGAACGGATAACATCAAACTTGATGTATGTGGCATCCTCAGGCATCAGTTTGATGGTTACACCCTGTGGTGCATCCTTCGGTACAATTTCGTCGCGGTCAATCTCCGCCAGCGTCCTTGCCGAATGGTTGATGATTGTGCTCTTTCCCACCCCATTGATGCCACTGAGGATATTCACGTCAGGTTGGAGATTCCAAACCACGTGCCTACCACCCTTCCACAGCGCCTTAATCTCGATGCTCTGAATATAATCAGCTCTTTTTTTCATTTGTGTGTAAGTTTAGGATTGTTATTGATGATTTGACAGATTTTAGGTGGTTACGTCATATTACCAAAATACGTTGCAAAGTTAGGTATATTATTTTTACTCACCAAATTTTCCTCGGAAATAAGTAAACCACCACCTTTCCTTTTTTCTGAGTAACGTTTGCAACGTAAAAATTAAAGGATAATTTGCATCCAACCCTTAGGAGTTGCAAGAAATTCCTTTAGGGAAAGAAAAACTTTTGTTTCATTCATTGTTCGTCGTAGGGATAATGGACACCCCACTTATGGCGGAGGTCATCCATGAGTTGCATGATGTAAAGAATCTCTGCATGGGGCATCTCACGGGGTTCGAGGAGTCCTTCGACAAGGGCATCGCGGCAAACAAGGAACTGGTATTCGTAGCCAGTGATTTGCTGAGGAACGTAGATGTCCTCGACGAACTCGCGGTCGTGGGTATTGACGGTGATGCGCTGAGGATTGTTGATGTTGTCGATGATGAGGTTGCCATCGGTACCGGCAATGACACCGATGTTGTCACCCACACAAGAGGCGCTACTCTGCACGTTGGCGAGGATGCCGTCGGAGAGGACCAAGCTGATGGCGTTGGTCAAATCCATGCCTGTGTCGCTTTTCACACATTGGCTCTCAATGCTGAGTATGTCGGCGGGAAAGAACATGCGGACGAAGTTGAGGGCATAGACACCGAGGTCGAGCAGGGCACCGCCACAGAGGTCGGGACGCATGATGCGGGGCTTGTCACCCATCGAATAGCCGAGGGTGGCTGTGACCATGCGTGGCGTGCCAATGCGTCCGCTGCTGATAAGGTCTCGCACCATCTGAACGGCAGGTTGGTAGCGTGTCCAGATGGCTTCGGCGAGGAATACCTTGCGTTCATGTGCCAAGTCCAGCACCTCCTTCGTCTGATGGGCATTCGCCATGAAGGCCTTCTCCACCAAACATGGTTTGCCTGCCAGAATGGCCTCCTTGGTCACGTCGTAGTGATGGGAGTGCGGGGTGCCAATATAGACGAGGTCGATGTCGGGGTCGGCAATCAGTTCGCTGTAAGAGCCGTAAGCCTTGGGGATGTCCCATTTCTCGGCAAACGCCTGCGCTTTTTCTTTTGTTCGTGAACCCACTGCATAAGGGATGCAGTCGGGGAGGCCATTCAATGTGATGGCTGCTTTCTCGGCAATCCAGCCTGTGGCGATGATGCCGATGCGGAAAGGAAACTTGGTCATAGGTTATGGGGTATTGGTTACGGGTTATAGGTTATTGAGGGACTCCTTAACTTTCAATTTTCAACTTTCAATTTTCAATTTTCAATTCTCCAACGCATCCAGCCAGCAGAGGAAGGCGACGAGGGAGGCGTTCCAGTTGATGGCTATTTCGTTGGAGGCATAGGATTCGGCATCGTCGATGTAGGATTCATCTGGGTAGTTGGAAGGATAGATGGCATCGTGCATGTCGCGCTTGTCCTGCTGCCCGGGATTGGGTCCACCTACGAGCATACCCGGGAAAGGCGCTTCAACATCATCTGCCGACGAGATGCGATGGTGGGGATGCATGGGCGACTTGTCACCAAAGCCTGTCACGTAGCAATAGCCTGTGGCATTGCGACCCAAAAGGTAGTCGGCATTCTGCAAGGCATAGGGACGATACTTCGCAGTGCCCAACATCCGATCGGCATAGAGGAGTGCCATTGCTTGACAGCAGCAATGTTCCGCCAGACACCCCCATCCAAAGTCACGAGGACTGTTTCCGTAGGGCGACTGAAAGCAGGAAGTATCCACCCCCTTGATGGCTTCTTCGCAATAAGCATAGAAATGGACGAGCAAGTCGGCAGACAATGTCTGTGCTTCCTTGGGGCGTTTGTCCGTATCGATGTTGATCAAGATATCAGCCAACCACTCATATACACCCAAGGCTGACACATTACCCCACGAGGGTATGGAGAAGCGTTGTGGCTGATACCGGCGAGCCTCTTCCAGATAGGAGGTTTTGCCTGTGAGGCGATACAATGCAGACGATGTCCAGAAGAACTCGTCACTCGCATTGCCGTCGCCATAGGTGCCCGTGCTGACAGCAGGGTCTTTGAGCTGTTCCTGACGATAGAAAGCTGTCGGGTGTTCCTTTGCCCACTGGTACGCACGTTCTGCTGCCTCTGTTGCCTGATTGGGGAAATCGGGGTAGTCCTTCTTGTAGGGCGCAAAAAGACGTGCTGCATCAGCCATCACAGCGGCAAAGTCGAGCGTGGCAGTCACACTCTTCGCCACCACATAACGGGTCTGGTGGCAATCGGTGGGCAGTACGAAACCTTCGAAATTGGGGGTGGTCAGCTTGTGATAGACACCACCATCGTCAGGATCCTGCATGGTGAGCAACCACTTGAGGTTGAACATCATCTCGTCCAGGAAGTCGGGGGTCTTATTGCCACTCTCAGGAATGTCGGTCTTGAGGCGGGCAAAGTAGTCGGGGAACTGCTCGTAGGTGGCAAACATCAAGCCGATGCTGAAAGCGGAATTGACCACATACTTGTTGTAGTCGCCTGCATCGTACCAGCCGTAAGGAGAGCTGATGACAGTGCCTGCAGGCCGCTTTTCCGTCGCTGCCGAAGGATGCACCTGCACCTGCGTGTCGGGATGCCCCAAAGGACGATTGTATGCCCCACTCTGTTCGATGGCGATGCCTGAGCGGATGAGGTAGAACAGACGAAGAGAAGCCTTCGCAATATCCTGATAAGGACGCTTTGACACCAGCAAGTCGCACGACTGCCCATCCACCGCCACTTGATAGCGGCCAGTGGCTGAGAGATTGCCCAAGTCAACGAGGTAGCGTGTCTTACCCGACCATGGCGACACAGCTTCCCGCATCACTTTGGGGGTCAGTACCTTCCCTTTGGGCGTCGTTACACGCACCTTTCCTTCAGGGTTAATGCCCTCCACCACAATGACTTTTTCCTGATTCGGATAGCAACCCACTTGGTTGCGACGAATCTCCACTTGATTCTGAGCCTGCATGCCCCATACAGAGGCAGCAAGTGCCAAAGTCAACAGCGTCTTTTTCATTTGTTCAATTATTTCGTTTCATTTACGATATTCTTCAGTGCAGAACCAAAGATGATGTACTGCGTGTTGCCTGCAATGGTACCCTCGTTTTGTCCCCAGAGGAATGGCCAATCATCGAAGTTCTCGAAGTGGTCAGGACGACGGAAGAGCAAGCCTGGCGCCACGTTGCCCGGAATGAACGAGAAATCAGCACGGTTGTTGCCGTAGAACACCTGCTTAGGTCGGGCAGCACCCACCACCGCCACGAAGGAATAGTTGTGGTAAGGGTGACAGCCGTAGAGCCAGTCGGCAGCACGGAATACCACATCCCTCTTCACGATGTCGGGGAAGTAGATGTGGGCGAAGCAGACGGTGGTGCCAAAGCTGAGTACCTGACCACCACCAGCCCAGTTGCCCAATCCGATGGGCAGTCCGTATGGATTCTGTGTGCCTAGGCTGTCGATATACACCGCATATTTCTCCACGTAAGGACGGAGTCGCTGACGGTAAGCCTCATCCATGAACGGAATGGCGTCAAGGGCTGTCTGGATGGTGCCGTTCACATTGCGGTCGAGCGACGTCCAGATTTGGGCGTTGAAATTGTTCAGATACTGCTGTTCACGGGTGGCGGCATAGAGCTGCAGGTTGGTGCCCAAGTCACCTCCGCCACGACCTGCACGCTGACCATTACGACGATTATTTTGCATCAGTTCCGTAGCCTCCGCCATCAGGCGTTTCGACTGGGTCAGGGCACGGGCAGCCAACTCGTCGTTGTAGCCCTGTAATGCACGGCTAGCAGCGGCAAACATGGTGGCTGCCTGGAAGTCAAGACTCGGGTTGCGCGTGGTGAATGCCCACATGTCGTCAGGCGTACCGCTCGACTTGCCGTCGGCTGACACCTCGTAAGGTTTCAGGTTGGGGTCGTAATGAAGGCCATCGGTGATGCTGGCAGCGTCGCCCAGGTGGTGGTAGTTGTCCAGCACCGAGTTGGAGAGGGTCGAAGCCATGTGTCCAATCTGCTCCGCCTGTGCCACCAGATTCAGCGTGCCGTGCTCGATGAACTGCAGCACGTCTGGCACACCATCAGGACGGTGCAAATCGACATAGCGCTGCTTTTGGCTCACGAAGGTCTCGTCGCGCTGAGGCTTGAAGAGTTCCCACGTGCGGATGAAGTTCTGTACCACACTGATATTAGAGCCTGTCTCGATGTCGAAGTCACCCGCATCGAAGAAGCCACCCACATTCAAACCAGGAATCAGTTCATAGGGTTTATATTTCGTATCAGTGGATGCCCCCTGACGGTGCAGGTCGAAGTGGTCGCTCTCTGGGGCCTGCAGATAGCCCTCTTTGAAAGGCTCTCCGTGCCAAGTGCGATACCCTTCGGTCACATACATGTGGTTCATGTGGATAGGCACCCACACGTCCGTGGTCGCATCCGTAATCTTATCATAAACATGTTCGTCGATGAGGAAATCGTTGGTCTTCGTGTCGCCATACTGGATGTAATAGACACCGGGTTGACGAACCGACGAGAAATCGAACTTCACGTAGTTGTACTTGAAGTAGCTACCCCACTCCTTGATGCCCCCACGAAAAGCCTCTGTAGTGGTGCCATCCTCATTAATGCGCATAAGCACTGCATTCGCCTTGGGACGGTCGTTCTTGTCGAGTTCGATGACTGCCACTTTCGGCTGGTCAGGGCGGTAACCCACCTGCGAGAAGCCAATGTTCGGCTCACGAATCCAGTTGGGAATGGCATGAGGCTCCACTGTCCAGGTGATAACCTTACCCGTCTTGCCCTTGGGCAGCACACTACGCAGTACAAACCAGCCGTTCTGGGCGAGCATACGGCCATCGTAGAGGCGCAACTCGGCATCCTCGCTGCTGATGCGTATCATGCGTTCAGGTGCATCGGAGGCCAAGACGATGCTGTGACCCGTCTCGATGGGCAGTGGATCTACAAAGCGGTCGGTGCCCCGATCATCGTAGGTCTTGAAACCCTTGAACTGACGGGGTTTCTCGCTGTTGGGGCGTGTGGTCGTGAGACTGGTGGCATAACGGGGCAGACGCCCCAAGCGGCCATCCATCGAGAAGGTTTTGAGCCAATACTGCGAAGGCAGGAACTCAATATTGAAGCCTGCATCACCAACCAGTTTCTCAGGCACTGGCTTGTCGAGATAGACAGCAATCTCCACCGCCTTTCCCTTCGCTGTGACCACCACGCGGCTGTCGAAGTCGTAGTCGTCATAACGCATGCCCACCTCAATGCTGCCCGCTTCACGGTTCACTTTTCGGTTGGTCATCTTGGGCACCAAATCCCATTGCTCTGGCGTGTTGTTCAGACGCACCGCACCACCTTGAACCGTACGCACACCATGATGGATGATTTCAATACCCGAGTTCTTCTCGTCGTTGAAACCACCATTGAAACTGTTGCTGAACACCAGCACATTCACGCCTTGCCGCTCAAAGTACTCGCGGTCATTCAGTTGCAAATCCTGCGCCTGGCACACGGTCGCCACGAGGGACAGGAGGAGATATGATAATTTTCTCATCTTCATTTTGGGTTTTGCGTTTGTGTGAGGGATGATGTCACTCCTTGAAGATCTTCTGAGCGAACAGCGTCAGGTAGATGCGCCAGTTTCGCCAGATGTGACCACCATCATTCTCGTAATACTCGTATGTATAGTTATGCGCATCGAGATAGGTGCGCAGCTGGGTGTTCATCTGCATGAGAAAATCCTCCTTACCGATGGCAATCCAGTAGAGCTTGGGCTTGGAAGCGAAGAGGCGAGCCATCTGCTCATCAAACTTCGCGTCGTTCTGCTGCATGCGTGCCGCTGCCGACTGAAGGCCGTAGTAGTCGAACATCTCGGGATAGAGGCGAGAGATGCCAAACGTGTGACCACCACCCATCGAAAGACCCGTCACTGCACGTCCAGAACGCTTCTTGATGGTCTTGTAGTGGCTGTCCACAAAGTTGACGATGTCCAGGAAGCTCTCCTCCATCGTCGCCTTGGCACCACGCTGATTGAAGGCATTGCCGTCGGGCGTGTACATGCCCTCATGCCACCAACCAGGAGCGGCATTGCAGGTGGGGTTACCATTCGGCATCACCACAATCATCGGCACACACTTGCCTTCGGCGATGAGGTTATCCATAATCTGGGAAGCACGACCGAGGTCACCCCAGGCGGTTTCATCGCCACCGTGTCCATGCAGCAGATACATCACAGGGAAGGCCTTCTTGCCATCGTAGGCAGCAGGAAGATAGACCGTCATGCGACGTTGCTGACCCAAGGTGGGGCTGTCGTACCACACACGGCTCAGCGTACCATGAGGCACATCATTGACGGAGTAGAGGTGTCCCTTATCGTCGTTGGACTTCGAGACAATGAAGATATTGCTCAAAGTCGAGATGTCGCGATTGACATAGCTGTTGGCGGGGTCGATGAAACGCTGACCATCCACCGAGATGCTGTAAGAATACAATTCAGGATTCAAAGCGCTGGTCGTCGCCGTCCATACTCCATTCTCCTGCTTCGTCATGTTCAGGCGCTGGTTGCCGATTTCGTTGAAGTCGCCACTGACCATCACGCGCTGAGCCGAAGGGTCGTAGAAATTGAAAGTCACCGTACCATCAGCATTCACCACGGGTGACTGCACACGGGGACGCTGCCCCAGCTGCTGCTGAGCGAAACTGCTCATCGCCATCAGGCTGCAGCATAGATAAATTATGAACTTTTTCATCCTCTTGCCATTTGATAGATTGCTTGCATATCTTCTGCCTTCAGCGCCTTCAGACCGCCACAGGTTCTTTGGTAGTCACGGCTGCACTTGCGGGTCATCTCCTTGATTTCCGCATCGGTGATGTCGCGTCCGATGAGTTCCTTGATGTTGATGGGCATCCCAATGGCGTGATAGAAACGCTCCATCGCCTCAATGCCCTTCAGAGCTGTACCCTCAGGGTCGGTGAAGTCGTTGGGCACGTCCATCACATTGACGGCAAAGCGCACGAAACGGCTCAAGTTCTCGTGCATCACATAACGTGCCCAACTTGACCACATCGCCGCCAAGCCTGCACCATGCGTCACATCGAACATACCACTGAGTTCATGCTCCAACTGGTGGGTCGACCAGTCTTCCTCCACACCACAGCCCGTCAAGCCGTTGTGCATCAGGCTGCCGCCCCACATGATCTGGGCACGATAACGATAATCTTCTGGATTCTTGAGCACGGCAAAGATGGCGTTCTTCATGCTGCGCAACATCGCCTCGGCAATGTCGGTAGTCAAGTCCATATCGTCGTCCTTGGTGAAATAGCGTTCCATCGTGTGCATCATCATGTCCGTCACACCTGCTGCCGTCTGATAAGGTGGCAAGGTGAACGTGCGACAAGGATTCATGATGGCAAACTTAGGACGTGACAGGCTGTTGGAATAGCCCAACTTCACATCACCGTCCTCGTTCGTGATGACACTGGCTTCACTCATCTCACTACCTGCAGCAGGAATCGTCAACACTGCAGCCAGGGGCAACATCGCCGTCGGTTTGGCTTTACCCAGGTAGAAATCCCACACATTACCCTCGTATGGCACACCATAAGCGATGCACTTGCAGGAGTCGATGACACTGCCGCCACCCACTGCCAAGATGAAGTCAATGCCCTCCTGGCGACACAACTCAATGCCCTTCTGAGCCAATGAAAGTCGCGGATTGGGCACCACACCTCCCAATTTCACATATTCAATGCCTGCTTCCTGGAGAAGATCGCAAATCTTGACCAAGAGTCCTGAACGAATGGCACTCTGCCCACCATAATGCACCAGCACCTTCGTGCCACCATACTTCTTCACCAGACGAGCCACCTGCTCCTCTGATTCTTTGCCGAACACCACCTCGGTCGGCGCGTAGTAATTAAAATCCTTCATGTTTCTATCATATATTGGTTAATATTTAGTCCATTCTCATCTATCTTCCGCCCCACTTCTTGTCGTATTTCCCTTCCGAATCCACCTTGCCGCCGAACATGTTGAGTCGATAGCGTACATGCAGCATCGCGTAGGAGTTGATGCTGTTGTAGCGGGTGTCGCTTCGGCTGGTCGCGCCCACATAACGCTCGTAGTTGCTCTGCTCTTGCAGGAGGTCGTAGAAGTTGAGCGCCACCACGAGGGTTTTGCTGCGGAGGAATGTCTTGGATATCTGACCATTCCAAATGAGCTCGTTCGTGTTCATGGACGGGTCGTTGTAACCCCGTCGGCTATGCTCGCGCAGATTGGTGCTGAACTCGAAGCCCAAGGGGAAACGGATGAGCATCTGACCGCCATAGCTGAACTGCCAGATGTCGAGGTTGGCATTGGGTTGCAGCTCGTTGCGGGTATGCTGATAGTTCACATTACCATCCAGCGTCACTTCGAGCCAGGAATTGCGGAAGCTGACATTGAGTCGCTGGTTCAGGTTTGTGGAACGCGTGGTGTTCTTCTGGGCATCCGCTTTCTGCTGTGCCACGTAGCTCACATAGTTGTTGTAGCGCGCACGGGTGTCTGTGCCGATATTCCAACGACCCAAGGTATCAACCGCCGTATTGAACGTGAAACCACCGTCTGCATTCCAGTTGCCGTTGATGTTCTCCGGACGCGACACGCTTCCACCCGTCTCGGCATTGTAGCGCACGAGGTTGGAGATGCTGTTGCGGATGTGGCGATAGTTGGCATAGACCACAATGGAGCGTTTCCACTTGGCGATGTAATTATTATAATAAAGATTGAGCGTGTTAGTAAACTGGGGCTTCAATCCTGGATTTCCCTGCGTGATGTAGAGTGGATTGGAGTCGTCGGTGATGTCGAGCAGCTGCGTGATGTCGGGCTGACGGGTGTCACCACGATATTGCACACGGAAGTAGCTCTGGTCGCTGAACTTGTAACGGAAGTTGAAGGTAGGTGTGAAATTCGTCACAGTACGGATGGTGTCCACGTACTTGCCCCGATAGTCCTGAATGAAGTTGGAGCGCTGAGGTTGCAACAGCACACCGACGTTGTAGTCGAACTTCTCCTCGCGGTGGCGCAGGGTCAGACGAATGTTATGGGTGTAGTTCTTGTATTCAGAATAGCGGCTGAGATTCTTGTCGAGGAAGTCTTCCATCGGAGCATCCAAGGTGGCAAACTTCGAATTGGGACCTATCCAAGCATCCCAATCCCGATAGGTGGGCACGATGCCGGCAAAGACATCGATGGCCTCATGACTGAAATCGTATGTCTGGCGGTCGCTCTTGTTCTGGTTGTAACGGAGTTCGTAGCTGGCCGTCAGATGAGCCCCTTTCCAAAGCGGCTCCGTATAGTTCGTTCTCACCACATACCCCTTGTTGTCACTGGGTGTGTAGTTGTATCGGGCAGTATAATAAGTAGAGTCCTCTCCTGCCTGATTCTGCTTCAGGAAGAGGTGCACCTCGTTGTTCGAGGCATTCTTCTGACGATTGTCACCTGCACTTCCCTCCACGCGAAGCATGACGTTTCTACCCTTGGGGTTCAATCGGCGATAGAGCTGCAACATTCCCCAGATATTTCTGTTGCGCCCATAACTGAGATTCGCTTGGTCGTTTCTGTTCACAGCCAGTTTCTGCTGATTCATCAAGTTGATGGCATCGTCCGTCAGCGGATCCGACGTATAATGATAGGGGTCATCGTTGTAGGTGGCAGAAAGGGACGTGGTCGTTCCATCGTTGGTGCCTGTTGAGCCATTGGCACGCAACATGATGTTACTCAATGTGTCAGGCTTCCACTCCACACGCAGGTTTCCATTCCAGTTATTGCTACGCGTCAAGTTCACGGAAGTGCTATTGGAGAATGTGCGGTAATCTTGGCTATAGAAATTCTCACGAGCATTTTCGTTACGGTTGTCGCCATTGCGATGATTCCAACGTACACTCAAGTCCACTTTCAACTTATCGTCATCATCATAATTTAAGTTACCACTCAACATCTTATTGGTGTTCAAGCCTCGACGGTTCCACCAACCTGCATTCTCCTCCTTGTTGTTGGCATTACCCATGATCATGATGCGCGTCTTGTCCGTAAAGCTACTGCCCGTTCCTCGCATAGCATAGCGGTCTTCGGTACCGCCTGCAATGTCGAGGTTGGTCATGTATCCACGATTCATACCCTTCTTGATGGTGAAGTCCAGCACCGTCTCCTTCTCACCGTCATCAATGCCCGTGATGCGCGACTGGTCACTTTGCTGGTCGTAGTATTTCACGTTCTGGATGATGCTCACTGGGATGTTCTTCAAGGCGGTCTCTATGTCGCCCAGCAGAAATTCCTTACCATCCACCAAGATTTTCTGCACCACCTTACCATTGATGGTGATGTTACCATCCTCGTCGATGTCAGCTCCAGGCAGTCGCTTGATCAGCTCCTCCACCGCCGAACCTTCTGGTGTGCGGAAGGCTTCAGGGTTGTAGAGCAGGGTGTCCTTCTTCACCACCACTTGTGCCACATTCGCCGACACCACCGCCTCTTTCAGCAGACGGTCATCCGGTGCCATACGGATGTTTCCCAAGTCCAGGTTCTGCACCCGGCGAAGCGTCACCTCACGCTCAATCGTCTCGTAACCAACGAAAGAAATCCTCAAACGGAATGTACCCACCGATGGGACATCCACAGAGAAAGTACCCTTCTCATTAGAGATAGTACCTCCCACGAATGCACTGTCCGGCACAGCAAACAACTGCACAGACACATGCTCCATCGGTTCCTTCGAATCGATGTCTGTCAAATAACCATTAATTGTAAACCTCTGTACTTCTTGGGCATAAGCACCCATGATTGTCATACAAAGCAGCACGAATAACAAAAGACCTTTTCTCATACGTTTTGTGTTGTGTTTTTATTTCTCTCTTTCCATACTAAGACCCCGACCCACCAGCATAGTAAAGAAGGAGCATTCTTTTATTATGGAAATTTAACTAAAATGCCTTACTGTGCCCAGAATTTGCGCCCTTGCGCATCAATATACACACTTCCCACACGAGGCTTCCCATTCAACAAGCGACCACCAAAGTCGTAGTACTGAGGAGTGGAAGAAGGTTTGGAGACAAATGGCACGCTGATGGCATCTGGCTCTTCATCAGAAAATTGCCAGGCATCAAACTGGGCATTCGTGGATGCTGTGCAGACAAAATACACGTTCTTCACATCCTTGCACTTGGTGGGATCTATTTCAACGGCATAATCCTTCAGCGTAGTCGCAGAGAACTCCACAGTTGCCACAGGAGTAGCCGTCTTGCTACCCAAACGCACTTGCATCGTACCAGTTCCTTTCGCACGAAGCGTGAAGGTCTTGGCGCCTTTTGTGCCAAAATCCACATTGCGCACCATCGTCCACGCTCCAGCCTTCATCTTCACCAGCAAATTCTTCGAAGCATCATTGTTGAGGTCGCTGATGGAAGTCTGTTTCACAGTATTTATAAAATCCTCATAGCTGACGCCACCACAAGTCGCCATCGTCTCGGCCTGTTGCATCACGTATGGATTGAGGTTGCGAAGCGCCTCCACACCCGTTTTGTCCATCGTCACTTTCGCGATTTTCTGTGTGTTTTCATTCACTCTCACTTTGTTGACACCAATAGAACGGAAACCCGATGCACCTGTGTTCATCGTCTGCTCCAACAACGTGGAATGATAGAAGAGGTAATAGTTATCCTCAAATTTCTGCAAACGCGTGTGGTTGTTACCCCACCCCATACCGAAGTTGCCCTCATTGGGCACATATTCGCCACGATATTCCCACGAATCAGGGTCTAACGGCGTGTCAGTCACCATATAGCACATGCTGCAGCTAGAGGGCGCTGGTTGGCTACCACGTTTCTCATAGCTGTTCCAACTGTTACGGTCACTCCATGAGGTGTTGTAGGTATAGACAAAGCGACCGTTCATCATGTTCAGCTCACTTGCCTCAAACAGATAAGGGGCTGGTAGTTTGACAGCTTTGCCATCAATGGACAGCATCGTAGATGACAGTTTCGCCATACGTGAATTGCCAGGCATCAGTTTCGAGCCTGTCGATTGGGGATCACCACCTCCAAACGCTATCCAACCCGTTCCTTCGTCATCAATCACCACACCCGGGTCGAAGATCCAATTGCAAGGACTCACACCCGGTGTGTCAGCATCAATCATCGGCTTACTCAGGGGTGACTTCCAAGGACCAATGGGAGACGAAGCCCTCAACACACCAATACTGCCACCACTATTGGCAAAGTACAAGAAGAACTCGCACGCTCCGTTCGCTTTCTCCCTCCAGGTGACAGATGGAGCCCACGATGCAGAGAAACGCCATCCCCACGACGAGCAGAGTTTGCCCACATCAATGGTGCCGTGAAATGTCCAGTTCACCATATCGTCAGAGGAAAAGACAACCAGTGAACGGATATTGCCATACCCATTCGAACCCGTCTTTCCATTCTTGATGAACTGCTGGTGGTCATTCGTACCATACACATAAACGCGTCCGTCACACACCAACGAGGTGGGGTCAGCACAAAACACACAGGCGCTCAACGGATTACCATTGTCCACATTTTTATAATTTTTGGCAAGACTCTGTCCACTTGCCGACAAACAGGACATCGCCAAGATAGCCACAGTCAGGAAATAGTTCTTAAACATAAGTTTCAGTTAGGAGTTAGAGATGATTTCATTTGCAAAGGTAGGCATTTTCAATGAAAAACTAAAAACTAAAATCTAAAAGTTTGAGTCACTTACCCTTTTTATACGATAAAAACATACTTTTACCGGCAGTTTCTCTTTTTTAATTTCTTGTTTTTTGTATCTTTGCCCAAAATTTCAAAAACCTATTTAATCAGTTACTAACATGAAAAGATTACAGCATCTTGTTTTGACACTCGTTTTGGGAGCACTTCTCCCCACTTCCGTCTTGGCCGACACGCTCCCTTTGGTGGGCAATGTGTTGGCACGTAAGACCACTTCGCTGAACGGTCAATGGAACTACATCGTGGATGTGCAGGAGGAAGGCTATTACGACTATCGCATGAACCCGACTTCATGGGGCTTCTTCCGCAACGTGAAACCACAACGTCCTGAAGACCTCATCGAGTATGACTTCGACACCTCCCCCACGATGCCCATTCCTTCCGACTGGAACACCCGTGACGAACGCCTGTTCTTCTACGAGGGCACCGTTTGGTTCAAGAAGAGCTTTGACTGGCATCCTAACGAGGGACGCAACACCCTGCTCTATTTCGGTGCTGTCAATTACGATTGCCACGTCTATGTGAACGGGACAAAGGTGGGACACCACATCGGCGGTTTCACCGCTTTCAATTTCGACGTGACCCAACAGCTCAAGGACGGCGAGAACACCGTCATTGTGAAGGTGGACAACAAGCGTCATGCAGAGGATGTACCCACACAGATTTTCGACTGGTGGAACTACGGAGGCATCACTCGTGACGTACTCCTCGTTAATGTGGCTCCACTCTATATCGAGAACTACTCCCTGCAAATTCAGAAGCCTTTCCAGAAGAAAGGTGACCAGCTCAATGCACAACAGCAATTGCAGTTTGCTGTCAAGCTGAACAAAGCAGAAGCTGGGCAGAAGGTGACGCTGAGCATTCCAGAACTGAAATACAAGGCAACCCTCACCACGGATGCAGAGGGAAAGGCTGCTTTGACTTTCCAGGCAAAGCCCCAGCTGTGGTCGCCTGAGAATCCCAAACTCTATCGTGTGGATCTTACCCTGAACGGCGAGACACTCACCGACAACATCGGTTTCCGCACCATCGAGACCCGCGACAAGGAGATTCTGCTCAACGGCAAGCCCATCTTCCTCAAGGGCATTTCCATCCATGAGGAAAAGCCTAACGGAGGCGGTCGTGCTAACTCCACCGAGGACGCTCACACCCTCCTCTCCTGGGCAAAGGAACTGGGATGCAATTTCGTGCGTCTAGCACACTATCCCCACAACGAATACGCCATCCGTGAGGCAGAACGCATGGGTATCCTCGTATGGTCGGAGATTCCTGTCTATTGGACCATCGCATGGACGAACACCAATACTTTCGATAATGCGCAGGCACAATTGCGTGACATGATTGCACGTGACCAGAATCGTGCCAACATCATCATCTGGAGCATCGCCAATGAGACACCTCACTCTCCCCAGCGTGATTCTTTCCTCAGCAGACTTTCTCAGTATGCACGCACACAGGACAACACCCGCCTCATCTCGATGGCGATGGAAGTGACAGGTGCTTCGAACTATGTGAATCGTCTGAATGACAACATGAATCAATACGTGGATGTGGTGAGCTTCAACCAATACATCGGCTGGTATCGCGACGTGAATGATGCCCCCAAGATGAAATGGGAGATTCCTTACAACAAACCTGTCATCATCAGCGAATTTGGTGGAGGTGCCAAAGCAGGCTATCATGGTGAGAAGAATCAACGCTGGACAGAGGAGTTCCAAGAGAATCTTTATCGCGAGAATATCGCCATGATTGACAAGATTGAAGGATTAGCAGGCACCACGCCTTGGATTCTTAAGGACTTCCGTTCACCTCGTCGTGTCCTTCCAGACATCCAGCAATACTACAACCGCAAAGGTCTCTTCAGCGACAAGGGCGAGAAGAAAAAAGCTTTTTACGTGTTGCAGGAATGGTATAAAGGAAAGTGATTGAATTCTTCCACTTCGGGAAAAGTCTCGATTATTTCTCCGTAATGTGTAGGAAGCGTGATATCACGCTTCCTATACTTTTATCCATATTATTGATATAAGCATCCAGAATACGGGTCTTACCGCTTAATGGAATCACATCGTAGTCGGCAATGGCAGCGGGGATAAGGGTGCTACGTCCCTCACGCAGGAGGATTTCGTCACCAGTCGTGCGCATACGAATCCTACAGTCACCCTTGATACACATGCTGATAATGAAGCTATCATACTTGATAAGGTTGCGATGGAAGACAGATGTCATCTCCGTCACCCTCACACTGAAATAAGGAGAATCTATGATGCGGTTGGCACGTCCAGCCACATCATTGTATTGTGTGCGATACTCGTCTTCCACATGGAAATTCAACGCTTGCGATGCCAAGTCCGTATGCAGTTCACGAGGTCTCCCGTCCATACCGGGACGATTGTAGTCGAAGATGCGATAGGTCACGTCCGACGATTGCTGCACCTCTGCCAACAGAATACCGCCACAGATGGCATGCACACGTCCAGCAGGCAAATAGAACACGTCCCCTGCCTTCACCGAATGCTTCGCCAGCACCTCCACAATCGTGCCATCCTCCACCCTTTGTTTGTACTCTTTTGGTGTAATTTCATCCTTGAAGCCAGCATAAAGGTGGCTTCCTGGTTTTGCATCGATGATGTACCAGATTTCACTCTTGCCGAACTTTCCATGTTCCCGTTGCGCCATCTCGTCGTTGGGATGCACTTGAATGCTCAAATCCTTCTCCGCATCAATAAACTTCACCAGTAACGGCAACTTTCCATCATACTTTCTTGCCACTTTTCCACCCAGAATACGGGCAGGCGACATACTGATGACGCTGTTCAGATCTTTCCCTGCCAACACTCCATTGCTGATGATGCTCGTGCTCGACGGCACAGCACTCACCTCCCAACTCTCTCCAATCGGCTCCTCCGAGGGCTCCAACCCTTTGTAAGGACGCAGACGCTTACCTCCCCACACAATCGTGTGGAGGTTCGGTTCAAACAGGAATGGATACAACTTCACCATATCAATGATTTTCTTATGCACTTGCAAAGGTAGTAAATAATTGACAATTGACAATTGATAATTGATAATTAGTGAACAAAAAAGGAAATAACTGAAGGAAAAACACGCCTGACAATAAAATTATCAATTGTCAATTGTCAATTATCAATTTAAAAATATTACCTTTGCCCCCACAAGCAAATAATAACTTACAAGTTTTAGTATCAACTTTCAAACTTTTACTACTATGGCCTACAAAATCATTGATGTAGAGGGTATCGGTCCCGTGTATGCCGAGAAGCTGCAAGCTGCTGGCATCAAAACTACCGAAGAGTATTTGGAAAAGTGCGCATCTCCCGCTGGCCGCAAGGCATTGGCAGAAGAGACAGAAATCAGCCCCAAGCTCATCCTTAAATGGGCAAACCACGCTGACCTCTTCCGCATCAACGGCATCGCTAGCCAGTTCGCAGAACTCCTCGAGGCAGCAGGCGTGGACACCGTCAAGGAATTCCGTCATCGCGTAGCAGCCAACCTCCAACCCAAACTCGTTGAAGTGAACGACCAAAAGAACCTCTGCAACCGTGTCCCCAGCGTATCTGAACTGGAGAAGATGATTGCGCAAGCAAAGGAACTAGAGCCAGTGCTCACCTATTAAGTAAGCTTTTTGTTTACTTAGTTATAGATAAAAGTGGACCTTTAGCTCAGGCTGAGCTAAAGGTCCACTTTTATTTAAAAATATTCTTCAGGATTTCGTTGGTCACTCGTCGTGTGGCGGTGTTGGCAGCGGTCTTGGCTGCACTACCAAGGATGGAGCCTGAGGAGGAGCTTTTCTTGGTGGTAGTCTTCTTCTTGGTGGAAGATGAGGTGCTGCGGCTGGAGGAGTTGCCTGTGATCTTCTTGCCGACGGAGGTGCCGACCTGATGGCCTACGCTGCCCAGGACTGCACCGATGAGGGTGCCGAAGATGGTGCGTTTCCACATGCTGGATGACTTGGACTTCTCCTTGGCCTTGCGTTCCTCTTCCTTGCGCAGACGTTCAGCTTCACGTTCTTCTTCACGACGGCGACGTTCAGCCTCTCGTTCTGCATCACGTTGGAGCTTCTCTTCCTCACGACGGCGGCGTTCTGCCTCAATGGCTTCAGCACGCTTCTTGCGTTCTTCTTCCTTCTCCACTTCACGCAGTTGGCGTTCCTCTTCTTTGCGGAGACGCTCTTCTTCCTTGCGCAAGCGTTCCTCTTCCTTCTCAGCCTCTTTCTGTCGCTTTTCCTCTTCCTGACGGCGCAGCATGGCAGCTGCTTCAGCATCTTCCTGCTCCTTCTGGGCTATAAGCACCTCGTAGGCACTTTCGCGGTCGAAGAAGTTGGCATATTCCTTGATGTGTTCAGGGGCTGTATTCTGGATGTCGAGGCGCTGACCTTCGGTGATGGCACCAATCTGACTGAGTGGGAAGAGAATCTTGGCACGCTGTACGATGGTGGGCGCACCTTTCTCGTCGAGCACAGAAACGAGTGCCTCGCCAGTTCCCAGTTCCATGATGGCATCTTCTGTGCTGAACGCAGGGTTGGCACGGAAGCTCTGAGCAGCCACGCGCACAGCCTTTTGGTCTTTGGGTGTGTAGGCGCGAAGGGCGTGCTGGATGCGGTTACCCAGCTGTCCGAGGATGGTGTCTGGAATGTCGGAAGGTGACTGCGAGATGAAGTAGATGCCGACACCCTTGGAACGGATGAGTCGGATGACCTGTTCGAGCTTGTCCACCATCGCCTTGGAAGTGCCGTCGAAGAGCATGTGTGCCTCGTCGAAGAAGAAGACGAGCTTGGGCAGTTCCATATCGCCCACCTCGGGCAGAGTGGAGTAGAGCTCTGTCATCAGCCAGAGGAGGAAGGTGGAGTAGAGTTTGGGATTGAGCATGAGCTTGTCGGCTGCAAGGACGCTCATCACACCCTTTCCATCCTCCATGTCGATAAGGTCTTCCA
>Ga0310786_10004438_pt1 | contig 19569 bp, 16 predicted proteins | sample AusTroGonzalo_MG_FD_203881 | JGI IMG/M metagenome (GOLD analysis project Ga0310786, IMG submission 203881) | Bovine rumen microbial communities from tropical cattle in Woodstock, Queensland, Australia - Gonzalo_03 (v2) (version 2) | ecosystem: Host-associated > Mammals > Digestive system >... | reverse complement strand
GGATAAGCATATGGGCAAGCTTTTCATAATCGACATGATGCCCTTCCTCTACAAGGGCCATTTCGTCTTCCTCCGCAATCCGAGGATGACTTCAAGCGGAATAAACACTTCCGCTCTAATCGGTCTCGCAAACGGTCTTCTCTCCATACTCAAGAAGGAGCGGCCGACCCACGCGGTCCTCGCAATGGACCCCGTCGGACCCACTTTCCGCCACAAGGCATATCCGCCATACAAGGCCCAGCGCGAGAAAATGCCCGAAGACCTGGCGGCGTCGATACCGCGTGCATTCGAGCTCGCGGAAGCACTGAAGATACCCGTCCTGCGCGTCGAGGGATTCGAGGCTGACGACGTGATGGGCACTCTCGCCGTCAAAGGCGCGGCCGCTGGCTTCGACGTATATCTCGCGACGCCTGACAAGGACGCCGCGCAGCTAGTGAGGCCGGGCGTAAGCCTCTACCGCCCTTCCCACGCCGGCGATGCCGCGGAGATATACGACGAGGCCGGCGTGCGCGAGCACTGGAAGCTACGCTCCCCGTCCCAGATGATAGACTTCCTCGCGCTCGCAGGCGACGCCTCTGACAACATACCCGGCATCCGCGGCGTCGGCGAAAAGACCGCCGCCGACCTGCTTGAGAAATACGGCGACGTCGAAGGCATACTGGAAAACCGCGCGCTACTCAAGGGCAAGCTCGCCGAAAAAGTCGCCGCCGGAAGTGAAGACGCGAAAATGTCCAAGTTCCTTGCCACGATACGCACCGACGTGCCGATCGAGCCGGATTGGGAGGCGTACCGCCTCGACGGCGTCGACCGGGAGAAGCTGACCGCCTTCTGCACGAAGTTCGAGCTATCGCGTTTCGCAAAGGAGTTCGGCGTCGAGTTCGCCGACAGTTCCGCCGCGCAGGTGGCGAGCGTCAAGACGGTCGCGGACGTTCCTCACGACTACAGGTACATAGCGTCCGAAGCCGAGGCACAGGACCTTTTGGCCGAGCTAATGAAGGCCGACCGCATCGCGTTCGACACCGAGACCGCCGCCCGTGAGCCGGGCATGAGCGCGACGGACGCAAACACATGCCGGATGATCGGCTTTTCGCTGTGCGCAAAAAAAGGCAAGGCATGGTATGTTGCAGCAGACCTAATCGATGTATTCCGTCCGCTCTTCGCAGACCCGACGAAGACGTTCGTAGCGCACAACGGGAAATTCGACCGAAAGGTCCTCCTCCGGTACGGGATTGGCTTCGCGTCCGTTCCGCACGACACCATGCTCGCCCACTACTGTCTGGACGCGGCCGCCAGGCACGGGCTCGACGCGCTCGCGGAACAACACCTCGGCTACAGGCCGATCAAGTTCTCCGAAGTCGCCGGCGAGCAAGAACGCGGAAAGCCTGAGCCCACTCTCGAGGGCAAGGACATCAGGAAAGTGACGGACTACGCGGCGGAAGACGCCGACGTCGCCTTGCAGCTCGACGACGCGCTGCGCCCGGCGGCGCTTGCGCTGTCCAGACGCGAGGGCGCCCCCGTCGCCCTGTCGGACGTGGAAGAGCCGCTCGTGAAGATTCTCATCGACATGGAGCGCGAGGGCGTCAGGATCGACACCGCCGCCCTGAAAGAGTACGGCCGCGAACTCGACCGCGAGATACTCGGCTTCACCCGCGAGATACTAGACTACGCCGGCCCGGGCTTCAATCCCGACTCTCCGAAGCAGCTTGGCGCGCTACTCTTCGACAAGCTAGGCCTCGAAGGCGGAAAGAAAACCGCCACAGGACAGTTCTCCACCGACGAGAAGACCCTCTCCAAGCTGATTGACGCACATCCGGTCGTCAGGGCGATACTGGAATACCGCGCGTGCACAAAGCTCAAGTCGACTTATGTCGACAAGCTGCCTGCGCTTATCGACGGGGAAAGCCGCATACACACGACATACGCGCAGTCGTTCACCGAGACGGGGCGGCTCTCGTCGTCGGACCCGAACCTCCAGAACATACCGGTGCGAACGGAACGCGGCAGGAACATAAGGCGCGCATTCGTCGCGCGCGACGAAAACCACCTGCTCGTCTCCGCCGACTACTCGCAGATCGAGCTGAGGCTCATGGCGGCCATGTCTAAGGATCCGGCGATGATGGAGGCTTTCAGAAACGGCGAGGACATCCACCGCGACACCGCAAGCCGCGTATTCGGCGTGATGCCGGCGCTTGTCTCGCCCGAGCAGCGGTCAATGTGCAAGATGGTGAACTTCGGGATCATCTACGGCATAAGCGCGTTCGGGCTCGCGCAGAGGCTGAAGGTCTCGCGCAAGGAGGCCGCCGACCTCATCGAGACGTACTTCCTCCAGTATCCAAGGATCAGGGAATACATGGCCGAGTCGATAGAAAAGGCTCGCAAGACGGGCTGGGCGGAAACAGTGCTCGGCCGGCGGCGCACTCTGCGCGACATCTCATCGCGCAACGCGACGGCACGGCAGGGTGCGGAACGCGACGCGATAAACACCCCGATCCAGGGCAGCGCGGCGGACCTTATCAAGATCGCGATGGTGAAGGTCGATGCAGCGCTCAGGGCCGCAAGGCTCCGCGCGAAGATGGTGCTGCAGATACACGACGAACTCGTCTTCGACGTGCCGAAGGACGAAGTCGAGGCGCTTGAGGAGATCGTCCGTCGCGAGATGACGTCCGCCTACGACTTCGGAGTACCGCTCGAAGTCGGCATCGGCGCCGGCCCCGACTGGCTCTCGGCGCACTGAACCACCTTGACTACAGCCGACGCTTGCGCGGCGGGCTTGCGGACGAACACGAGCGAGTTGCCCGCTGGAAGCGTCACTTCTGCAATTGGCGCACCGCCGCCCGAAATCACGACCCGACCGTCCGCCGGACGGTTTGCCCGCATGGCGAACACTTTCTTCGGCAACCCGGCCCAGCAACGCAAATCGGCCTGAGTAACCGCAGCGGCCCAAGCGGCGGCCGCGACCTGTGACGCCTTGAGCGCGGTACCCGTGTAACCGCCGCATTTCTCCGCCACCACGCCGAGCGCAACCTGCACGCCGACCTTGACGACCGTCCTGGTGATTTCACGAACAAGGGCGCCTCGAAAATATACGTCAAACTCCGTTTTCATAAGGCTATCTACGTCCTGGATCTCAACAAGCGGATAGGACTGCCCGCCGGCTGAAAGCGCATACGAACTGCACGCTGCATTGCGATAGCGAAGATACGGTAGCGCCATTCCGGCATAGAGTATGTAGCGGTTGAGATACGGTATGATCACCGTCGGCAGGTCTAGGCGCCATTCCTCGCGGACGGGACCAAGCCCGTCCTCGACAAACACCCATACGAAATCCTGAGGCTTGTTGCCGCTCCTGGCGAGCGCGAGGTCGGACTGGACAAGTGCGTTCCCAGGGTCGATCTCGGCGAGTTCGCGGAAGAACGCCTCGGAGTCGCCATCGCCTGAAACCAGCCTGAATACGCCAGTCGCATACTGCACATAGCGGTTGAGCCAGTCCTTTCTCGCCAGAGTCTCCACATTCCCGTCGGTCGCGCTGTTGAAGCCGCACTTCTCTTTGATCTGCGCAGAGAAGCCCTCGTTCGCAAACGCAGCGGCCACCGCCTTCTCGGACTTCGACGCATCCGCGCCATTGGCAGACTCCGTCCCCCCCTTCTCCTTCGCGTATGCGTCGGAATCCTCCTTCAGCCGTTCGGCCGCCGCCTCAATCTCCTTCTTGCGCTCCCACAGCCAGTTGTCCTGATGTTGTGCGGCGCGGTTCAGCTCGGTGCGGGCGGCGTCAGTCTGCCCGTTCCTCGCGTAATCGACCGCCTTGTAGAAGCACGTGAAGATGCGGTCCTCGCCGCCGCCGGAGTACGGGAAGGCGCGGTCGTTGGAGAGCATCGCAAACGCGCCGTCACCGCCCTGCTTGAACACGCTCGTCTGGTCGTTGCGAATGAAAACGTCCTCGGCCTTGTCGAACTGAATCGTAGCGGCCAGAAAGTCGTTCATCAGATAGCGCGAACCTCCGGCGTGCAGCCGCCACATGAGCTCATCGACTCCTCCGTCGTCGGCCTTCTCCTCGATCTCGGCAACAGGCGAAGAATAGTCGCCCAAGACCATCGCCTTTTCGTAGTCGTTTAGAATGTCCTTGTTGGTGCGGCACCCGTAGAACGCCGCCACGACGACGGCAAGTACCACGCCGCATGAAAGCCGACGAAAACTCTCCTGCATATCAGAACCCGACATTGACGCCCTGCGTCGGCGCTGGCGCGACTGGAGCCACAGGCTGTGTCGCTGCCGCCGCCTCGGCGGCAGCCTTCAGCTCAGCCTGACGGCGCTCGAAGGCAACAGGGTCGATCTTCGACTGGATTATCGCCGCAACATTCGCCGCAGTCCACTCAGTCGAGCCGGACGTGAATATCTCGACGTTCCCATAGAAATTGCGCGAATCCACGCGCACGATGTCGGACACGACTATCTCCGTCGTCGGCGCGTGCACGCAGCGGAAACGGACCTCGGCGAACTGCGCGCTCGGCGGCGGCAGCGGCAGCCCCGTCACGTAGTCCGTACCGGGCGACGCGACGTCGGAGAACATCACCTCTGCGACCACAAGGTAGTCCGTGGCCAGCTTCTTGGAAAGCCGGCAGACGTCGTTGGGGTTTGCGTTCGGGTCGTTCACGATGCGATTGAGCTCACGGTCGATCTCTGGGCCGAACGACCTGTCAAGAGTGCGAAAGCTCCCCGTCTGCGTCAACTGTATGCTCATGTGGTCCACGAGAGTGTCGAGCCATGCCCTGGCATCTATCGACATTCCCCAGACGCTCACGGCCTTGGACTTCGTGATGAACGGCGCGACCGCGATGCGCGGCTTCTTCGCCGGGAAGACCCCCGACACGGCAGCGGACGCCTTGACTGATATCTCGTCATGGACAGGCATGGGCGGGGCCGCCCCCTCGTCGTTTTCGTAGAAGCGGAGAACGTCCTTCAGCTTCGCCTTGCCGGAGACGAGCTTCGCCGACGACGTGTTCTTGCCTGTGTCGGTGACTTCGCAGACACCGACGGTCTTCTCCTTGAAAACCGTCTCGCCTGTGTCGTCGTCGACAATCGCCTTGCGGCGGCGCACCTCGTACTGCTCGCCTACCTCGAGGAAGTCGCCGCCGTAGCTGAGCGTGATCTCGCCGTCGTCATCGTCGTAGTCCATGATGTACATCGGGTAGTCGCGCATGAGAATCGCGAGCGCGACACGCTTGACGACATGGACGAGCATGTCCTTCGGCGTCTGGCAGTACGCGGTGACGCGCAAGGTCTCGGCTTCGTACGGCTGCTGCGTCCTGAGGTCGTTCGCCCGGATGGAGACCGTGGCGATGTACTCGGCCTTGGCCTCCCCGCCGATGGTGCGCGACTTGCCGCTCCGCAGCATCTGAACGATCTCGCCGCTCATGGCGTAACCCGCCGGAATGAGGTCGGCCTTGCCTCCAAAACCCTCCTCGCGCGCGGCGGTGTCGTACATGTCGCGGTCGAGGCACTTGTACTTCCTCGCCTGAACGAGCTTGGTGAGAAGAAGCTTGTCGATGCCCTCGAACGCCGCGCGGTCCACGCCGGCCTGATACGTCATCTTGTCGAGGACGAGCCACTTCGGGGCCTTAGGCCCTGCGAAAAGCGGCAGGACCAACGCTGCGGCAAGCGCCGCGAAGAGCATGCGCTTCATCAGTTGCCCTCCACTTCGGCTTCCGGCTTCTTGAAGACAAGCTTAACGGTCTTGTCGCTGTCGTTCTCGTCGAATTCGACGATCTTGCGGATGGCCTTGCACCCGTCAAGCGTGGCGACTACGGCATGTTCGACCTTCAAGACGCGCACGGAATCGTCCGTGTCAACTGTCTTGCCGTCAACCTTGACGGTGGCGTCGTCGGCGTCCAGCCCTTTCGGGGCCTTGACCTTGAACGCCAACTTGCAGGTGAAGAAATCAAGCAACTTGTCGGCAATCTGCTCGCAGGCCTTCTCCACCAGCTTGCGCTGCGGATCGGAGACTTCGCTCTTGACGACGCTGTTCACCTTCGACGACCATTCGCTCGTGCCCTTGAACGCGAAGAGAACGTTCCCCTGGAGGTCGCGCACCTTGCCGACATACGGCTGCGTCCAGGTAGTCATCTTGACCTTCGTCCCCTTGCCGTTCACGGTAATCGTGCGGGAATCCTCCTCGCGGTCGCCCATCGCGGCCGTTAGGATGCACGTCGCACCGGCGAGTGCGGACGAGTTGTCGCCGTTCAAACCCTGCTCTACGAGGTTCATGTCGGCATTAGAGCGGTCGATTACCTGAATCAACGACCCCTTCTCCGACAATGCGGCCTGCAGATAGTCCTTGGCCAACGGAACGTAGCGCTGCGACGCATCGGTCAGGACTTTCATTCGCAGCTCGTTGAGAAGCCGCTTGTTGCGGATGTTCTCCTGCTGCACCATGTCAGTCTCGCGAATGTATTCCATCTTGCGCGAATGCCAGTTGAACCGCACTACTTCGCGGTCGAGGCTCGGATCCTTTATCTTGTCGGCCTGGCTCAGCGTCGGCGGAGTCGCCACGTTGTTCTGCTCCGGCATCTGCTCGCCAAGCCACTTGTCGACTTGCACCATGGACTCGATGGTGCCGAAGCCCGCGACCATGAGTCGCAGTTTCTTCGGCCCCGCCTTCGCGACGGCCTCTTGCGCCTCGGTAAGCTCCTCCGCGGCGACCGCGTCGCCCGCCATGGCCGCTACACATGCGGCAACGGCCGCGATTCCAAACAGCTTTTTCATGTCATATGCCTTTCTTGTGCCGTCGTTGACGTCAGTTCAGCACGTTGGACTTGTCCACGGCCTTCTGCAGAGGCACCCGCTTCTGCCAGAAGTCAAGGCCGCTCGCGACGTCCGTGAGCCGGATCAGGAGCGAGTTCTCCTTGTAGAAGTTGCCGTTGTCGCGGCGCACGTTCTGCTCGCGAAGCTTGCCCGTCATTATAAATTCCGGGGGATTCGGCGCCCTGCCGGTCTGAGATGCAAAATTCTCGTTGTACACGATGAAGTTGCCGCCCTCGCCGTCCCAGCCCATGAGGGATTCCTCAAACATCATCTTGAGCGAATCCGCGAGATAGCCGGCCTGCGAGCCACGGGCGGTAGTATCGACGGTGAACGGCTTCACGTTCACGACGCGGCGCTTGCCGGGCTTGGCGTAGCGCATAGCCGCCTTGTTTATGCCCTGCACGGCCTCGTTGACCACGATCTGGAGATCGGCCTCGGCGAACCCCGAAGTGACCTCGGTGTCCTCGCCCTTGACGATGCGCCGGGTCTGCTCGGTCGCGCAGCCCGCCATCGCGACAACGGACATTGCAACAACAGCGAATCTTAGACTTTTCATCTTGATTTTCCTTTCTCGTTGACGTAGTTACTGATATGTAGCAAGAACCATCAGAACCCTATGTTGATTATCGGGAAGCACCTGCACCCCGAGTTGTTGAAGTTCAGCCCGCCTATCTGCACGCCGTGCAGGTCTTCGGCGAAGTTTACGAACGCAATCTGCAGGCCGTACGCGCTGCCGCGCACGACATTGACCGCGCCGACCTGTATGCCGCCCATTGTTCCGCCGACGTAGTTGCCGCAGAAATTTGCGGCGATGCCGCCAAAGTCTTTTGTAGTGGATGAAAACGCGCCCGCGTCAATGCCGTAGGTACTCGCGTACGCCCCCCACCCAAGGTTGACGCGCAGTCCATAGACGTTGCTCTCCTCGTTCGGGATGGACCACGGCAGAATCGTCCCGCCAATGGCCATGTCCCACCCGCGCCAGCCGTAGGCGTTCCCGTTGCCACGCGTCACAAACGTGACATCATTTGGTCCGGCCCCCGTCGCCCTGTCGTTCGCCACGCCCTTGCCGGCCTCGAAACGCGCGGCCTGTGCGCTTGCGCAGAACGCAACCGCGAATGCACAATGCAGAATCTTGTTCATGTCATCCTCCTTGGTCTAGATTCACCTACCTCACGCTTTTCCTCGCGTAGAAGCGCATGTCTGCGGCGGCAGTCGTCGGAGCCGTCGCTTTTAGGCCGCAAAGCTCGTAGGGCTGGAGCATGCGCGCATTCCAAGTCGAGACTACCGAGTCAATCTCAACGCCGTCCGCGTCAAGCCACTGAACCTTCCAGTCAACGGCCAGCGGACTGTTGCAGTTGTTCACGATGTTTGCCTGAAGCGTCAGATATTGGCCGCCGCCCTTTACGCACCTTACATCCGTCACAACAACCTTGCCGCTGAGGTCAGGCGAAATCGTCACCCTGGCGTCCTGCGGCGCGTCGCATACGTTCTGCGGGGACGAGATACATCCCGCCAATATCCCAGATACAGTGACAAACGCCACAATCACAAATCTTTTCACGTAATGCCTCCATGTATTTGCATTCCGGACCCCATTGTCGGTTGCGCCTATATTTTACCAAATCGCAATTGTGTCGCGCAAGGGGTGTAGGCGGATGCCTCAATCGGACAAGCTGGCGCCCAGCCGACGCACCTCCGCGGCAAAGTCCTTGTCGCAAGTTCGTACCGACACCTGTCCCGCCAGTCCCAAGTACCGCGCCATGCGCACGTAGTCGGTAACAAACCGGTCCGCGCGATGCTCCCCGCTGCCGCCGGTATAGCTAACCCTCACGTTCCCGCGCGAAAAGACGTTCTCGTCGCGGCCGTCCATCACGATCCACACCCTGCGGCCGCTCTTCTGCGCGAGGTCGACTAGGCCGTCCAGGTTGTGCGCGACGCTGCCGGATCCAAGAATGAGGTTCCAACCATCCCATATCTCGATCTTCTCGCCGCGCGCAAGATCGGCGGACGCAAGGAGCGCCATGTCGAAATGGCTCTTGATCGCGGCAAGCTCGTCCCTAAGCGCGGCATTTTCGCGGCGCTCCCTCTCAAGGGCGGTCTTGAGTTCGCGTATGTGCGTCATGCGCGACTCGAATATCACGTCCTGCGAGCTCATTCCAGCACAGCGGACGCGTACCTGTCGAGTCCGGCAAAGTCCTTTTCGATGCGTATTTCCGAAAACCCGCAACTCTCCATGAGACGCGCCACCGCCGGCCCCTGGCTTTCGCCGATTTCGAAGAACACGGCCCCTCCAGGCTTCAGAAGATTGATTGCGTCCGCAAGATACCGGTCGTAGAAGTCGAGACCCGATTCGCCGCCGTCGAGAGCGATGCGGGGCTCGAAGTCCCTCACGCGCGGATCGAGCGAGGCGAACTCCGCAGTCGTCACGTATGGGGGGTTCGATACGATTACGTCCACGCACTGCGGCTCGTCGAAGTCGTCCAGTCCGTCCATGACGGCGAAGCGCACACAGTCGGCGAGGCCGCAGGCGGCGGCGTTTTCAGAGGCGAGTGCAACCGCGTCTTCCGAAACGTCCGTGCCGAGATACGCCGGCCCCGGGAACTCCTTTGCGAGCGAAAGCGCAATTGCGCCGGTACCAGTGCCGACGTCCACGACAAGAGGCGGCTCGGCGCCCTCCTCGGCGCGCGCTCGCGACGAGAGATGCGCCAGCACCCTGGTCACGAGCTCCTCGGTCTCCGGGCGCGGAATGAGCGCGCGACGGTCGCACTTGAGCGTAAGCGACCGGAAGTCCCATTCCCCAAGCACATACTGTATAGGCTCTCCCTTCGCCAGCCGCGCCATTCCCCTGCGCAGCGCCTCGCGATGGGCTTCGGGGACTTCTTTCTCCGCTGCGGCGGCGAGCAGTCCGCGCCCAGTACGCAGAAGCCGCGCGGCGAGCAGTTCGCCGGCGGTCGCGGCGTCCGGCACCTTCTTCGACTCCAGATACGCGGACGTCTTCGCTATCGCATCGCGCCAGATCATCGGTCACAGACCCGCCCGGCGCGGCGGAACGCCTCAGAACGGCATGTCATCGATGTCGCCGGAGTCCGCAGGGAAGTCCGGCTCCGCCGGCGCGGGCACGGGTTCCGTCGAGGTTCCGTCGGCGTTCAGGACTTCGATCTTGAGGCCCGTCAGATCCACGAAATACTGCACGCCCTTCTGTCCTTCCCAGCGGCGACCGTCGATGGCGAAGCGTATCTTCGCCCGCTGCCCCTTCTGTATTCCGTCGAGAAGCGAGCAGTTATCCTTCTTGAACGTGAACTTCACCGGGTTGGGGTACTTGGACGGGGAATCCACGTCGTTGCCGATTACGACGTCGCGTTTGGTGAATCCGCTAGCGAACGTCTGCGGTGCGAGGACCTCTTCCACCACTCCCGTATATTCGAAAATCTGCGCCATTTACCGTCTCCTGTTGTTGTAGTTGTTATTATATCAAATTTTCGCAGCGAGCGCGGCGGCGAACGCTCCGTCGCGCCCCGTCTCGAAAGGCAGCGACTCGCCCGAGGCCACGAGCGAAAACCCCTTGTGCCGCGCGAGGAACGCCTCCACCGCGCCGTCGTTCTCCTCCGGCTCGTTTGAGCAAGTCGAATACACCAGAAGCCCGCCCGGCGCAAGAAGGCCAGCGGCGCTGTCGAGTATCTGCGACTGGAGGCGCACGAGTTCCGCCAGCTTCGCCTCGCTCCAGTTCCAGCGGGCGTCTGGCCGGCGGCGAAAGACGCCGGAGTTCGAGCAGGGCGCATCGACCAGCACCTTAGCGAAGCCCGTGCTGCCAGGGGGCAGCGCGCGCACCGCCTCGTCGAACGACGAGCAGACCTTGACGCCGAGCTTCAGCCGCGCAATGTTCTCCACGAGCCGCACGCGGCGCTTCGCGTTGACCTCGCAGGCGACCACCTCCGCGCCGCGCCACGCCATCTGGACTGTCTTTCCGCCGGGCGCCGCGCAGGCGTCGAGGATGACGTCGCCCGGCTTGGGGTCGATCAGCGAAACAGCGTAGGCGGTCGAAGGATCCTGGACGATGAACTCGCCTTCCGCGAAGCCCGGGACGTCAACGACGCGCCTGCCGCGCTCCAGCGCCGTGAAAGTGCCGTCGCGGCCTGCGATAAATGTCTCGGCCGGGGTGTTGTGCCATGCGGCGAGCCTCTCGGCATTCTCTTCCCCGAACCTCGCTTTCCAACGCCGCGCCACGGCCGACGGGAAGGTGTCAATTTCCGGGCCAAGGTCGATTTCATCGCGCTTGCGCACGATGTTCCGCAATACGCCGTTCACCACACCTGCGACTGCCGGGCCGCAGCTGCGCTTCGCGGCCTCGACCGTCTCGCCTACAGCGGCGAAATCAGGCACATCGGGCATGTAGAGAACCTGCGCCGCACCTATGTAGAGGAACGCCTCCAGCTCGCCTTTTGGCCAGCGCTTCACGAAGCCGCCGAGGATTCTCCGCAATGGACGCAGGCGGCGGATGGCAGTATAGACGATATCCTGCACGAACGCGCGGTCGCCGTCTTCCGGAAGCATGGACGAGACGAAGTCGCCGGTCGCGAGCCACCTCGCCACCGCAAACGCCGCCTCTCTTCTCGATTCGCCCATTCCGTCGATGTCCTTTTCTGCATATTATACCAAATCGCGCCGACGGCGGGCACGCGCGGCCACGAAGAGCGCAAGAGCGATTGCAACGTACCACGCCGCGCACACAGAGAAACCCCACCTGCCCGTATCGACGCTGGAGAACGGGATTTCCGCGACGACGGACGCCATGCCGGCCATTGCGCGCGTCACGATAGCGGAGAGGTTGTTGAGGTGCGCCGCGAGCGTCTCCGACACAAAGCTGGCGACGACACCAGCTGCGCCGGCCGCGACGGAATGCCCGGCGGCGGCGACAAGCACGATGTTCGCGAGAAGCCCGCCCGGCGAGACGCGGCCGAACGCCATCGCCGCGATTGGCACTCCGGCCGCCCAAGCCGCCGCAGTGAGGCAGATGGCCTTCAGCCAGCCGCTGCGCATTCCGCGCGTCGCGCGCCCTGCAAGAACGAGCACAAGCATTACCGCAAACGACAGGCGGGAACCGACGTCGGAAATCTGGCGCGGATTTGCGAGATGCACGGACATGAAAGCGAGCGACCACGCCATGAGGCCGTTCGCCTTGCGCCAGAAGAGTGGCGCGGCCACGTAGAAAGTCGCCATAAGCGCGGCTCTCACGGCACTCGGCGGCGCGCCAGTGGCGGCCACGTACCACCAGACCGCCGGCATGGCCGCCGCGCCCTGCAGCCGGTACGGCACGAAGAGAAGCGCCGCAAAGACCATGAGCACCTTCGCGACTACCATGACGTGCAGGCCCGACACCGCGAAAACGTGGATGGTGCCCGAATCGACGAAAGCGCGCTTCGCCGCGCGCGGCATCGCGCGACGCTCGCCGAGCAGCATCGCCCTGTTCAGCGAAGCGGCGAACGGATCGTGCCCAAGGCCAAGCCCCATGCGCCGCGAAAGCCCGCGCGCGGCGGGCGTTTCGACACGGCGGGCATACTCCGCGCGGCGGGCGCCGCGTAGCCATGGCGACAGGCGGAAGTCCCGCTCAATTTCGACGGACGCAAACCAGAACGCCGCCACGCCGACAAGGAAGACGACGGCGTAGCGCCAGCCGCGCAACGAGAAGCCATAGCCAAGCAGGACCACCGGAACCGCCGCGATTAGCGGAAACGGCCATGCGTCGGCACCACCCGGCGCCAGCGACGCAAGCCCCTCGCCGCATGCAAGCGCGGCGCAGGCGAAAAGCCAGGTTCTCTCAACAACATTCATGTCTTCGCCAATATCCTACCACATTTCATACCGGCTTACATTTCCCGAATCTTTCCCCGTCGCCATTTTGGTATAATACCCCGCAATGACCAATGCGGCTAGATTCATCGAAAATCCGCGATGGGCGGAGTGCATACCGGAGGTTGACCCTCCGGGCACTGCCAGGCACCTCCCGGCGCACGAGGACTGTAGCCGCATAGACGTCGAGGCCGTGCAGGCGCACCTGCGCAAAGGCGGCACACTCGGCCGCATGAAGGGCTACGAGGAACGCCCTGGCCAGATCGACATGGCAGGCGCCATCGCCGACGCATTCAACACGCGCTCGCACCTTATGATAGAGGCCGGCACGGGCGTCGGGAAATCGCTCGCGTACCTGACGCCCTCCATAGTCTGGGCGTGGACCAACGACACGCCAGTAGTTGTCTCCACGGCAACCAGGAACCTGCAAAGCCAGCTAGTCAACTCGGACATACCGAAAGCTCTCGCCATCCTGGGCGACGACGCAGGGGCGTTCAAAACCGCCCTTCTCAAGGGAAGAGGCAACTATCTCTGCCTGAAATCGGCTGACGAATACTTCGCCGCCGGATTCTGGACGCTGCCGAAGGACGAGCAGGAAATGCTCCCGGCGTTCATCGAATGGATGACGACCACGCCAGACGGCGACCTAGATGGATACGACGGGCTGCCGAGACAGCACTTCTCACGTCCCGGAGACGAGTGCTCAGGAAGGCGATGCCCGTTCTACAGGCGATGCTTCGTACAGAAAGCCCGCCGACGCGCCGCGGAAGCGCATCTCGTAATCGTCAACCACGCGCTCATGCTCGCGGAGGCGACTTCGCCGGCGGCGGGAATCTTGCCGCCGTACGGCAGGCTCGTAGTTGACGAGGCGCACAACCTTGAATCGACGGCAACGGAATTCCTGAGCTCGGAGTTCTCAATGCAGTCATTGAACCGCGTCGTCCGCAGGATGCTTCGCCACCGCAGAGAGGAAGCACACGGCGCGGCGGAGGTCATCGAGGCCGCCGACGCGTATCTCTCCTTCCTGGCGAAGCTCCTGCCCCCGAAACTGGACGTCCGCCGTTTCTCCGCAGACCGCCACTACTGGGAAGACGTGCCGGAGCTCCTCCGCCTGCAGAGCGCGTTCGAGCGCCCGCTCATATCGCTCGTCCACCGCCTGCACGACACTGCCGCCGCGACTGACGACGCCGATCTCGCGGTCAAGCTGGCGTCCGACGCGGACCGACTTCTTGCAATCGCGAACGAAGCGGCATTCGTCGTCAAGGGCGAGCTTGACACCCACGCCTACTGGGTGGAGCGAATCAAGGGAGAGCGGCGAACGGTACGCCTAACGGCCGCACCGCTTTCCGTGGCCGAGGATCTAGAGGATGCGCTGTATTCGAAGAAAGACTCGGTGATACTCTCGTCGGCCACCCTCCGCGTCGGCAACGACTTCAAGTACATGGCAAAGCGTCTCGGCTGCGGGCAGGGGCGATTCGGGCATCTTGTAGCGGCCTCGCCGTTCGACTACTTCCGCCAGGCGCTCGTGCTGGCGATTGACTGCCTGCCAGACCCGGCGGCCGAGCCGGCGAAATACGCCGCCGCGCTGGCCGGCATGTTGCCTGGACTTTTCACGGCCACGGACGGACGCGCCCTCGTTCTGTTCACCAGCTATGAAATGATGACGGCGGTCGCGGCGGCGGCGCGCCCGGCGCTGGAGGAGTGCGGAATGCGGCTTCTTGTGCAAGGCGAGGGAATGTCGCGCGAGAGAATAACCGAAGAGCTTAGGAACGCCGACGGGCGAACCGTGCTCTTCGGCGCGCAGTCGTTCTGGGAGGGGGTGGATGTCGCGGGCGAGTCCCTCTCGTGCGTAGTCCTGGCCCGGCTGCCGTTCGCACAGGTAGGCGACCCGGTGGTCGAGGCGCGTTCCGAGCAGATAGAGCGCAGCGGAGGCAATTCGTTCCGCGACTACACCCTGCCAGAGGCGGTCGTAAAGTTCCGCCAGGGGTTCGGGCGCCTGGTGCGCACAAAGTCAGACCGGGGCGTTGTCGTCGTCGCCGACCCGCGAATCGTGACGAAGAGCTACGGGGCAACGTTCAGGAAGTCCATTCCCGCAACAGTTCACACAGTGACCGGCGCGGACGAGCTGATTGCGCGCGTGCAGGAGTTCTTCTAAGGCTGCGCATCGCCGCAACAAAGCGAGCGCAGGAACGCAAGCGCCTCCGAAAAGAAGCTCTCAGGCGTGGATGCTCCGCTAGTGAGGCCGACTTTCCCGCGCGGAGGCAGACCCGCCGCGATTTCCGCCAGTTCGTCCATCCCGCCCGCGACGACTGCGCGGCATTTCGCGACTTCCGCAAGGCGGCGCGTGTTCGCGGAGCCGCGGCTTCCGAGTACGACTAGCGCGTCGCCGTCAAAGCGTCTAACTGCCGCCTGGCGCTCCGCGGCGGCCGGGCAGACGCCGGCGACGCCGTCCACGACATACTTGCGGCGAAGGTCCGCGACGGCGCGTTCCACCTCGTCCGCGTCGAGCGTAGTCTGGGCGACGACGCCTATGCGTTCGCCAAGGCGCGGCGCGCGGCGGTCTGCGATTTCGCCGAGAACCCCCTTCGTCTCCACATGGTCGGCATCGCCAAGCACCACTACCGGAAGCCCGCGCGCGGAAAACTCGCGCGCAGCCCGGTGGGCGCGCGCAACGAATGGGCACGTGGCGTCCACCACCGCCAGCCCCTTCTCCGCCGCCCGGGCCCGGATCGCGGGGGCGACGCCGTGCGCGGAAAAGACGACGGTCGCGCCGTCCGGTATCTCCTCGATGTCATCCGTAAACCTGCAGCCTGCGGCCTCGAGACCAGCGACGACGGACTCGTTGTGGACTATGCCGTGCAGACAGTATGCGCCTCGGCTCGAGAGCGCGGCCTCTATAGCGTGCTTCACGCCGGCGCACATGCCGTGCGGTTCGAGAACCTCTATTTCCACGAGCCCGTCCCGGCGCGGGGGTGCGCCTTCATGTACGCGCTCTTGAGGCGCTCTACGGAGACGTGCGTATAGATTTGCGTCGTGGAAAGCGACGCATGGCCCAGCATCTCCTGGACGGACCTGAGATCGGCGCCGGCATCCAGCATGTGCGTGGCGAAGGAATGGCGGAGCTTGTGCGGCGAGATGTCGGCGGGCAAGCCCTCCTCTGCAAGGTAGCGCTTCATCCTGCGCTCTATGAAACGCGGAGAGATCGGCGCGAATCGGTCGGAAAGGAACACATGGCAGTCTGGGGCGAGGAGCGACGGATCCTTCGAGCCTACATAATCCCTGTAGCGGACTATCGCGGCGACGGCCTTTGAGCCGAGTATCACGAGGCGCTGCTTGGAGCCCTTCCCCGTCACGATCATCGAGCCCCTCTTGAGGTCGGCGTCTCTCCATGCAACGGTCGCGACCTCGCCTACGCGGCAGCCTGTCGAGTAGATCGTCTCGAATACGGCGGTGTCTCGCAAAAAGCCGAACTCCGGCAGAAGGCCATCGTGGAAGTCCTTCCCGGGCCTCGCGAGGAACCTGTCTATGTCTGGCGCGGAAAGCGTCTTCGGCAGCGTCTTCGCCTTGCGGAGGCCTCGCAGGAGCGAGAACGGATTGTCGGCGACAACGCTGTCCCGCACGAGGAACCTGAAAAACGTACGCGCCGCGGCGATCTTGCGCCTTACGGTCGCAGGCGACGCGCCGTCCTCCGCCAGCCCGGCGACAAAGCGCCGCGCGTCGCCCTCGCCGTAGTCGGCCCACGGGTAGGGGGGCGCGGCGTCGACCCCCCATTTTGCGGAGACCATCTGCGCGAGGTCGGTGGAATAGCCGGCAAGTGTATTGGCGGAAACGTTGCGCTCTGCGGAAAGACCCGCCGCGAAACGCGCAATCTGCGGATCTTCCGCAGCCCGTCTGTTAGGCTTTTCCGCCATCAGAGGGCTTCAGCCCGAGCTCTTCCGCGGTTTCGTCGTAGCCGGTTATCTTGTCCCGGTACACCTGCACGACGCGGCGCAGGGCCGCCGTCTGGCGGGCGGTAAGCGAACGCCGGCGGGCATACTGCTCAGAGAGGGAATCGACGAACGCCTTGTCGTCGTACACCCGCTTGCCCTTCTTCACGGCCGGGCGCCATTCCGTGACGGTCTTGAGAAGGTCGAGCATCTTCGGAATCGCCGGGTCGGTCTCGTCGGGCTCGAAGCCTCCGGGCACGAACTCGGCGAGGCGAGCGCGCACCTCATCGGCGTCGGGCAGACCGCCCGCGTTCTCGCCAATAGCGCGCGCAAGGCTTGCGAACTGCTTGCGGGAAAGCTCGCGCCCGCGCTCCCACTGGTCGCGGAGCGACTTGAGAAAGGCGTTGGAGCCGATGCCCGCCATGCGGGACATGACGTCGAAGCAGTACTTTACCATCGACGGGTCGGCGCGCGACGAGGAGGACTGCCCGGCTGCAAGGCCGGACTCCCTGAGCTTGGCTTCGCAATCCGGAATCTGCGCAGCATACATTACGGCCATTCGCACGAGGAACTGGAGCTGGCGGGCGCTGAGAGGACGCTGCCCTGCGGCGGCCTGCTCCTTCACGCTCTCCACGAAAGCCTTGTCGTCGTAAACGCGGCGGCCTATCTTCTTCGCGGGCTTCCAGTCCTTCACGTTGTCCAGGAGCGCGAACACCGCGTCGAACTTCGCAGGATCCGGCGGCGGCTCCGCCGCATCGCCAAGCTCCTTGAGGAACTTCACATAGAAGCGCGAGAGCATGCCGTCCATGGACACGTTGCCCGCCTCGACCTCGTCTAGCTCGGACTCCATCTGCGCCGTATAGCCGACGCTGAAGAGGGAGTCCATCTTCTTCACAAGCCAGTCGCATACGAGCATGCCCCGCTCCAGCGGTATGAGCTTCCGCTTCACCGTCTTCGCGTACTCCCTTGCCTTCAAGGTCTCGATCGTCGCGGCGTACGTCGACGGACGGCCGACGCCGTTCTCCTCCAGGGCCTTCACCAACGACGCCTCGGAATAGTGAGCCGGCCCCTTAGTCTGCTTCTCGTCGGCCAGCCAGCGGACGGCGTCGAGCGTCTCGCCCTTGGAAACATCGGGTAGATACGCGACGTCGTCGGAGTCGTCGTCCTCCTCTTCGCCCTTCTTCTTCGCGGAAAGCTTCATGACCTTGAGAAAGCCCTCGAAGTCGATTGTCGTGGCAGACGCCGTGAAGAGGTAGTCGTGGACGAGACCGGGCTTTTTCGCCGCGAGCGAGACGGTCTTCACCGTAGTCTTGGCGTCGGACATCTGAGAGGCGACGAAGCGCCTCCACACGAGGTCGTAGAGCTTCGCCTCCTGCGCGTCGAGCCCTGCGGAGGCGGGTTCGCGCCTTACGTCCGTCGGCCTGATGGCCTCGTGCGCCTCCTGCGCGGCGACGCCGCCCTTCGCCTTCGCTGCGTACACGTTCGGCTTTTCCGGGTAGAACTCGGCGCCGTAGGTCGAGGTGATGAAGTCCCGCGCCGCGGCCGAGGCCTCGCGCGAGACGTTCACGGAATCGGAACGCATATACGTGATGAACCCGTGCTCGTATAGCGACTGCGCGAGCGACATCGTGCGCCCTGGCGAGAAGCCGAGCACGCTGGAAGCCGCCTGCTGAAGGGTAGAGGTAGTGAACGGCGGAAGAGGCCTGCGCAGCTTGGGCTGCTCCTTCACCCCATCGACCTCGAGCGAAGACCCGTCCAGGTCGAGCAGCAGCTTGTTGGCGAGGTCGCGGTCCTTCACGTCCGGCTTCTCGCCATCGAGCCGCGCCAGCCTCGCGACGAACACGCGGTTGTCGCCGCGCTTCTTCGCCTCCACGCCCATGAGAAAATAGACGACCGGCTTGAAGGCGTCGATCTCGCGCTGGCGCTCTACGAGAAGGCGCAACGCCACCGACTGCACACGACCCGCCGAAAGCGTCTTGTTGTTGGCGCAGTTGATGTTCTTCCAGAGCAGCGGCGAGACCCTGTAGCCGACGAGGCGGTCCAGTATCCGGCGGGCCTGCTGCGCATCGACGAGCGGCATGTCGATGCCGCGCGGCTCCGCGACCGCCTTCAGCACCGCCTGCTTCGTTATCTCGTTGTACGTGACGCGCTTGAACGGCTTGTCGCCTGCCACCGGCTCGAGCACCTCCTTGAGATGCCACGCGATCGCCTCCCCCTCGCGGTCGGGATCGCTCGCGAGATATATCTCGCCGGCCGACTTCGCCGCGGACTTCAAGGCCGAGATCACCTTCTCCTTGCCGTCCGACACCACGTACCTCGGCAAGAACTCCCATTCCCCGGCGCCCTTTTCCACGATCTTTATCGCGCCGGTCTCCTTCGGCAGGTCGCGTATGTGGCCAACGGAACTCATGACGGAGAAGTCCCCGCCCAGGTACTTGCCTATCGTCTTTGCCTTCGCAGGCGATTCCACTATCAGCAACTTTTTCGACATCTTCGCAGTTCCTCTTTCAATCCGCGAAATGATACCCTACACGCGGCATTTTGTCAAGGGGACTCCCGTCACAGCCTGCGGATCCAGACATTGCGGAACGATATGCACTTCGACTTGTCGTTGTGGCTCTGAAGCTCTATAGTGCCGCATGTCTTCGTGCGGAACTCCGGCTTGTCCGGGTACGGCGGCGGACGGCTGCCGTCCTGAACTAGCACGCCGTTGTGCATCACCGAGACGCGCGCACGCGCCGACAGCGCCCCGTTACGGACGACCGGCGCGTGGAAAACGATGTCGAGCGACTGCCAGTCGCCTGGCTTCTGCGAGGCGTTCACCAGGGGCGGGCAGTTCGAATATATCGCGCCGCACATCTGGACGGGTCTCATGGGGTTCATGTAGCTGTCGATGATCTGCACCTCGTAGCAGCCGAATATCTTCACGCCGGAGTTGCCACGCCAAATGTAGGAGCGGTCGATGTCTTCCGGAATGCGGTACTCGACGTGCATCTGG